>ERZ1370068.4612-contig-3674_pt1 | contig 81318 bp, 127 predicted proteins | sample MGYA00561227_ERZ1370068 | MGnify/ENA primary metagenome ERZ1370068 (study PRJEB38410, sample SAMEA6850437) | metagenome | study: Metagenomic assessment of the ecological functions of the soil: analysis of the soil microbiota associated with the...
CGCATCGCCGATCGGCTTGTGCGAGCTCGGCCGCTTCGGCCAGAAGACCGGCCTGGGCTGGTACCGATACGAGCCGGGACGCCGCGATGCGCTTCCCGATCCCGCGGTCGATGCGCTTGATCGCGAGCTACCGGACGGAGCATGGCATGGCGCCGCGCAAGATCGCAGACCGACGAGATCGTCGACCGCTGCATCTATGCGCTGGTCAACGAAGGTGCGCGCATATTGGAAGATGGCATACGCATCGCGCGCCTCCGGACATCGACGTCGTCTACCTGACCGGCTACGGCTTTCCGCTCTATCGCGGCGGGCCGATGCACTACGCCGACACGATCGGCCTGTTCAACGTGATCCGCGCGATGCACCGGTTTCGCCGCCACGGGCCGGCGGCGATCCGGCGTTCTGGCAGCCGGCGCCGCTGCTCGCGCCCGGCTCGCCGCCGAAGGCAAGACGTTCAACGGATGAGGCATGCCGTACATGACCGACGCAGTCGTCGTATCCTACGCGCGCACCGGACTCGCGAAATCCTGGCGCGGCGCGTTCAACATGACGCACGGCGCGACGATGGGCGGCCACGTCGTCCGGCACGCGATCGAGCGCGCGGACCTCGACCCGGCGAAGTCGACGACGTCATGATCGGGTCTGCGCGTTCCCGGAAGGCGCCACCGGCAGCAACATCGCGCGCCAGATCGCGCTCCGCGCCGGCTGCCCGGTCAGCGTACCCGGCGCGACGGTCAATCGTTTCTGCTCGTCGGGCTTGCAGACGATCGCGCATGGCCGCGCAGCGCAGTCATCGCGCGGCGAAGCCGAGACGTTCGTCGCCGGCGGCGTCGAATCGATCTCCTGCGTGCAGAACGAAATGAACAAGCACATGCTGCACGAGAACGTGGCTCGTCGAGCACAAGCCGGCCATCTACTGGCCGATGCTGCGAGACCGCCGAGAACGTCGCCGAAGCGCTACGGCATCTCGCGCGAGAGCGCAGGACGAGTACGGCGTGCGCAGCCAGCAGCGCGCCGCCGCGGCCGCGGCCGCGCGGCAAGTTCGACGACGAGATCGTGCCGATGACGACGACGATGGGGGTCGCCGACAAGGACGACCGGCGCGCATGTTCACGCAAGAAGTGACGCTCGCGCGCGACGAGGGCATCCGCGCCGACACGACCTACGAGGGCGTGGCGAAGATCAAGCCCGCGCGTGCCGCGGCGGCGTCATCGCCGCCGGCAACGCCAGCCAGTTCTCCGACGGCGCGTCGGCGTGCGTGGTCGTGATGCGACGAGCTCGCCGCGAAGCGCGGCCTCGACGCCGCTGGGCATCTTCCGCGGCTTTCGCCGTCGCCGGCTGCGAGCCCGACGAGATGGGCATCGGCCCGGTCTTCGCCGTGCCGCAAGCTGCTCGCAGCGCACCGGCGTCGAAGATCGACGACATCGGCCTGTGGGAGCTGAACGAGGCGTTCGCCGTGCAGGTGATCTACTGCCGCGACAAGCTGGGCATTCCCGACGATCGGCTGAACGTCGACGGCGGCGCGATCGCGGTCGGCCATCCCTACGGCGTGTCCGGCGCGCGCTCGACCGGCACGCGCTGATCGAGGGCAAGCGCCGCGGCGTCAAAGTACGTCGTCGTGACGATGTGCGTACGGCGGCGGCATGGGCGCCGCCGGGCTGTTCGAGATCGCATAAGCATTCGCCGAGACCTTCATGTCGGCAGCGTCGGCTCTTGCGAGCGGCGGAAGATCCTGACCGGTGACGCTAGCAGCGAAGACGCGGTCGCATCGTCGTCACCTATTCGTGCCGTGCCTCGCCATCACGAAAGCGTGACGCTGCGTGAGTTCGCGTCCCGGCTCGCCGCGATTAAGGCTGCAGTTTCGCGGGTGAATACGATCCCGCGCTTCGCTACGCGGACGCTTTGTACTTTCGTGCCGAACGATACGCTGGTCGGGATAGACGCCGCACAGCGCCTGGGGATAAGAGGGAGGGGATTTGTTCGGCGGTGTCGTGCCCTTTGCATTCACCGCCACGAAGACGATCACCCATCCGCTGCCCGATGCCGAGCCGCGCTCACCGGGAGGGATGGTCTCCGGAATTCGCGGATCGCGTTCGCGACTTGGTGCTTCCGGGCTACTCGGCGTTTGCGAGGCGCGATGCTCGCGTCGCCGGGATGCGAGCTCGAACTGGGGCGCGTTCGCCTGAAGCTTCCGGCGGGGATAGGTGGCCTTGGCCAGTCGATCGTCGACGATGGACGGTGCTCGATGGAGAGCTCGAGTCCCTCGATGACGCCACGCTGTCGCGCGAGGGCCTGGTGCTCGAACAGGACCTGGCGGACGTGGTTACGCACAGCGTCGGGCAGGTACGCGTAGACGATAGTGCGCGCAAGTTACCGCGGCGTGCAGCGGCTCACGACCAACCATCACGGCGAGCAGGTGTACGGCGGCTCGGACCTGACCATCGCGCGCGGCGACTTCTGACCGGTTGATCAAGCTCGCGCTGGCCAGCGAAGTCGAGACCGCCATCGACCAGGCTCGCGGCTATCACACGGCCGCGCTGGCGTCGTTTCGCGGTATGTTCGCGTCGCGCTGCAACTACGATGTCGTCCAGGGTATCGATGACCGTGGACAGTGGCGCTCGGGCGTGCTGGAGCAGTCCTGGCGCTGAGGCGCGAGCGCGGCGGAGTGGCGGCGCTTGAAGCTTTTCCGTGCCGACCGATCGCTCGACGTCGTCCGCGCCGCGACCCCGAAGTGTATGCTACCGGGTCGGTCCCCGCCGATGCCGCATGTGTATTTTCGCGGCGTCGACGAGCACGCGGGGGCCATGACCGAAAGTACGTTGCGTATCGAGCCTTGTGCCAACCCGTGACCAGGCGATCGAGTCGCGATCGGCGACGGTCACGTCGCCGGAACGCTCGATCATGCCCGGCACCCAGATTCCCGGGCGTACTGTTCGTGCACGGCTGGGGCGGCAAGTCAGCAGCAATACCTGACTCGGCGCGCGCGAGGTCAGCCGCGCCTGGGATGCGTGTGCCTGACCTTCGACTTGCGCGGCCACGCGGAAACCGCGGATCGCAATACGAAGCCGTCTCGCGGGAGCAGAATCTGGTCGATGTGGTGGCGGCCTACGACGTGATCGCCAGCAACCCCGACGTCGACAACTCCGCCATCGCGGTGGTGGGCAGCAGTTACGGCGGTTACCTGGCCGCCGTTCTTCGCGTCCATGCGCGCCGTCAAATGGCTAGCGCTGCGCGCGCCGGCGCTCTATCTCGATAGCGGCTGGGAATTGCCCAAGCTGCAATTGCACCGCGACCACGACCTGGTCGCGTATCGGAAGAAGGCTGGTTCCACCGGCGGAGAATCGGGCGCTGCGCGCATGCGCTGGAGTTTCAGGGCGACGTGCTGGTCGATCGAGTCCGAAAACGACGGCGTGATTCCGCACACCGTGATCACCAGCTACGTGGAAGCGTGCACGCAAGCCTATTCCGCTCACCTACCGCATGATTCAAGGCGCGGATCACGGCTTGTCGGACGGGAAGGCGCCGCAGCGTTCGTACACGTCGCTGCTGGTGAACTGGATGACCGAGATGGTGCAGGGCGCGAGGGTAGGCGACAAGATCGCGCCGACCGATGCGACGCGGTGAGCCCCGCAGCGATCGACCTAGGCGCCGGGTCCGCGTCTCAAGCCCGGTCGGCTGCCCACAACCGTCGCCATCCCTCGTGACCGAGCCGGCGCAGCGTATCGATATTGTGCTCGTAGATGGCGGCGGCATCGGGAAAGGCCGCCACGGCGCGGTCGATGCTGGCCTGCGCAACAGATGGAGCATCGTGGATACGGTGAACGGTTCGTGAAGTTCGCGATGTCGTCAGGGGCGCTGTCGGCGAACTCGTAGCCGGGTGGAAGCTCGCAATCTGTAAGGATTCCCCTCCTGTCCCGGTCCCTGAGCGCGGCATCGGCGCGCTTCAGGAACCTGGCGATAGTACGACGAAATCGTTCAGCGCCTGCGGATGGATCAGCAGCGTCGTATCGATCTCGTCCGGATCCGCCTTTCCCAACAGATCGATCTCATGCCGCAGTTCCGCGAGCAATGCGTCAGCCGTCGTCGCCCCACCGACTGCGTAACGAATCTGCCGCTTGACGTGAACGCGGCCTTGGCGAACGGACACAGGTTAAGACCGATGACCGCGCGCTCCAGCCAGCGCCGCGTCGACGCAATGACGGTTGCGCTGGACCGCCGCATCGTCGAACGGTGTGAGAACACCATTCATCGCCGGAGAGGCGAATCCGGCACCCCCGCGGTTCCGCGGCTGTACTATGGTTTCCGGGCTCACGAGCGACGACCTCGAGCGTCTGGTTCTTCACTTGCTTGATCAGCGGGGCCGCTTACGGTGAGGAATTCCAGATTGACGTCCGCCGTGTCGTTGGGGGTTGAGCACCGGACGCTTGGTCGATGCACGGTCGCGGTCCCCAACACCTTTCCGTTGGCATCGAATACCTTGCCGGCGACCTTGATCCGGACTGACCGGCGCCTCCGGTGAGGTTCTGCACGGTGCCCTTGATATGCAAGTGGCCTTCCGCGCAGGGCGCTGCATCCCCGGCGCCATGTCAGCGTGAAGCCCTGCGCTCTGAATCTCGACTGCAGACCTCCCTTCTTTAGCTCGGCGGCGTCGACTGTCAGCATGCCTCTCCGACCGCTATCGATGTGACGATCGATGTACCAATGCCCTTTTCATCGTCATTCCTCCTGTGGTTGAGCGCATGTCGACGTTCGACGAGGCGCTGGCGCGAGACGCGTAGTTCTACGCGGTCGCGGGTCGTGCTGCGAGACCATACGCCGCGCGGCCGACGGAATCAAGCGAGGCCGAGACGGCGATGATTTCCGATCGCGCCGCATGTGCTGTGCGAGTGCGAGAGGAAAATGCTCGGTGCCATCGATAAGCTGCCTAGGCCCCACAGCCTGACCAGCTGCTTGCCGGAAGTTTTCGCCTCTGAGCAGGCCGATCGTGACCGCGCGGCGCGCTGTCCTGCGATGCCCTCGGATCGACCTCGCGGTACCTGAGTTTTACCGGCTCCGGAAAAGGGCCGCCAGCTGCTGCAGCGCCTCGCCGTAGCGGTCTTTCCAGTCGAACACGATCATGCCTCGCATCTTGATGCGCTTGACCAGGATCGCGCGCAGCGACTTGTAGCGATAGGGCTCGGTGGCACAGTATTCGGCGATCAATCCGGGCAGAGGACCACGCGTGAGTGCGGATTCATCACGCGCAGAACCGTGTCGAGCAGTTCGCCGCCGCACATTCTCGAAATTCACGTCGACGCCGTCGGACAGCTTTCGCTCAAATCATGTTCCAGACTGCCCGCCTTGTAGTCGACGCACGCATCGAAGCCGAGTCTCGTACTACGTACCGGCACTTTCGCGCTGCCACCGGCGATACCGACGGCGCGGCAGCCGCTGATCTTTGCGAGCTGTCCGACGACGCTGCCGACCGCGCCCGATGCCGCGGACACGACGACGGTCTCGCCTGGCTTCGGCTGACCGATTTCGAGCAGGCCGAACCACGCCGTCGATGCCGGGCATGCCGAGCAGGCCCAGATACGCCGATGCGGGTGCGCGCGTCGCGTCGATCTGGTCAGGTCGCCGCGCTCTGGCGACCGCCGTACAGCTGCCAGCCTAGCGAGGTCAGCACCTTGTCGCCAGGACGGCAAAGGCCGCGTCACGGGATTCGACGAACCTCGCCGACGGTCTGACCGACCATCACCTGCGCCAAGCTGTACCGGCGGCGGCGTACGATTTGACGTCGTTCATCCGGCCGCGCATGTAAGGGTCGAGCGACAGCCATTCGTTTCTGACGAGCACCTCGCCGTCGCCCGGCTGCGCGACAGGCGTGCTTCTGACGGCTGCTGAAAATTGTCCTCGCTGACCTGGTCGCGCGGACGGCTGGCCAGCAAGGACCCGCCTGCTGTTTGCTGTCATCGGGCAATCTCGGCGCGTCGGGGACGATGGCGTCAAGTCGGATGACGGAGAGGCCCCGTCGACCGACGCAACCGATCCCGCGTTGTGCGGACAATGTCAACTGAACGCGGCGGTCACGGCAGGTGCGCGGACGCACGGCTAGCCGTTGCCAATCGCACAATCGACGTACACAAAAAGGGCGGCAGAACCCAACATGAGCGTCAAGCAACGATCTCGATCCTGACCGGAAGAGGCGGCGCTGGTCACCGGAGGGTTCGGTGCGGGGACTGGGATTGCAGATGGCCGAGGCGCTGGCGGGAGATGGGTGCAAGGCTCGCCCTGGTCGCGCGCAAAGGAGACGAACTGGACGAGGCCGCGGCCGAGCTGCGCGCACATTGGGGCGCCGACGTCGTTACCATGGTCGCCGATCCACGCAATGGCACGGCCGCGATCGGCCTGTGTCGTCGAGCGGGCGATCGCCGCGCTCGGACCGATCGACGTGCTGGTGAACAACGCCGGAACGACGTGGGGCGCGGCGACGATCGACCATCCGCTCGAGGCGTGGCAGAAGGTCGTCGACTCTGAATCTGACCGCGATGTTCGTGCGTGATGCCAGGAAGTCGGCCGGCGCTGCATGGCCCCGCCGGCGCAGCGGCAGAGTGATCAACATCGCATCGATACTGGGGCTGGTCGGCGGCGGCGACCCCGGTCAGGCCGGCGACCATCGCGCGTGCAACACCACCAAGGGCGGAGTAGATCAGCTTCACCGCGCGTCACTCGCGGCCGAGTGGGCGCAGTACAACATCAACGTCAACGCGATCGCGCCCGGGCTTCTTCCCGACCAAGATGACCAAGGGGCGTGCATGGAGATGATGGGCGAGGCGGTGCGGCCATGCGCGCCGCTGAAGCGGATGGGCGGACCGGAAGACTTGAAGGGTCTCACCGTGCTGCTTGGCCTCCGACGCGGGCGCGTTCATCACCGGGCAGGTCGTCGCGGTCGACGGCGGCGTGACCGCCGTCTGATGAGAGGCGCTCAGGCAACCCAGGGTCAGGCCATGAGCAACTACGACGACTTTCGCGGGTACGCGTGCGGTCGCCGAGGCGCATCGCTTCGACGTCGCCGCGCTCGAGCGCTATCTGACGTTCGCATGTGCCAGGCTTCGAGGGCCCGGTCGAGGTCGAGCAATTCAAGGGCGGGCAGTCCAACCCGACGTTACCTGCTTCGGGCGGCGGCAAGCGTACGTCCTGCGCCGCAAGCCGCCGGGCAAGCTGCTGCCGTCGGCGCACGCGGTCGATCGCGAGTACCGCGTGATCACGCGCGCTGGCGGCAGCGACGGTCCCGGTCGGCGCGCACCTATTGCCTGTGCGCCGACGAGTCGGTGATCGGCACGCTCGTTCTATCGTGATGGACTATGTCGACGGGCCGGATCCTCTGGGACCCGCTGCTGCCGGGCATGCAGCCCGCCAGAGCGGCGAGCGATCTTCGACGAGATGAATCGCGTCATCGCGCGCGCTGCATCGCGTCGACTTCGCGGCGATCGGTCTTGCCGGACTACGGCAAGCCGGGCAACTATTTCGCGCGCCAGATCGACCGCTGGACGCAAGCAGTACCAGGCCTCGGAGACCGAGACAGATCGAAGCGATGGACCGTCTGATCGAATGGCTGCCGACGGACACATTCCGCCGGGCGAGCGCAACGTCGATCGTCCACGGCGACTACCGGCTCGACAACATGATCTTCCATCCAAGCCGAGCCGCGGGTGCTCGCGGTGCTCGACTGGGGAGCTGTCGACGCTGGGTCATCCGATGGCCGGATTTCGCCGTATCACATGATGAGCCTGGCGATTCGTCGCCGGACGAGATTCCGCGGCCTGCGCGGCAGCGATTTCGCGTCGCTCGGCATTCCAACCGAGGAAGAATATCGTCGCGATGTATCTGCGCGACGATCCGGCGTTGCGAGCAAACCGGATCCCAGCAGGCGTGGGAGTTTCTACATGGCCTATAACATGTTTCGGATGGCGGGCATACTCCAGGGCGTTCATGAGCCGCGCGCTGGCTGGCAACGCCGCAAGCGAGCAGGCATTGGAGGCGGGCAGGCGGGCGCGGCCGATGGCCGAGTCGGGATGGGCACGAGGTCGAGCGCATGCCGCGCGCATGAGACGCGACGACGACCGAAGCGGCGCAAACAGCGCGCACGAAGGGATGACGATGGATTTCGATTACTCGCCGGCGGTCATCCAACTGGCAGGCTCGCCTTCAGCGCATTCTTCGACGAATTCACGTCTATCCGAACGAGCAGCGCTATTGACCGAGAAGTCGGCCGCCGGCGATCGCTGGCAGCCCGACGCAGCTGGTCGAGGAGCTCAAGGTCGGCGGCCAGAGCAGCCGGCCTGTGGAATCTGTTTCTGCCCGCGTCGAGCTCGCGGCGCGGGCTCGACCAACATCGAATACGCGCCGCTGTGCGAGATCATGGGCCGCGTCGCTCTGGGCGCCCGAAGTGTTCAACTGCTCGGCGCCCGACACCGGCAACATGGAAGTGCTCGAGCGCTACGGCACGCGCGGAGCAGAAGCAGCAGTGGCTCGAGCCGCTGCTGGCGGGAACGATCCGCTCGGCGTTCTGCATGACCGAGCCCGACGTCGCATCGTCGGACGCGACCAACATCGAGAGCTCGATCGTGCGCGACGGCGACCATTACGTCATCAACGGGCGCAAGTGGTGGTCGTCGGGCGCCGGCGATCCGCGCTGCACGATCTTCATCCTGATGGGCAAGAGCGATCCGACAGCGCCGCGAGCACGCGCAGCAGTCGATGCTGTTGGTGCCGCGCGAGCACGCCGGGCGTGAAAGTCCTGCGCCATCTGCCGGTGTTCGGCTACGACGACGCGCCGCACGGCCACATGGAAATCGATGTTCGAGAACGTGCGCGTCCCGCGATCCAACATGCTGCTCGGCGAGGGCCGGGGCTTCGAGATCGCGCAGGGGCGGCTCGGGCCGGGCCGCATCCACCACTGCATGCGCCTGATCGGCGCTGGCCGAGCGCGCACTGGAGAAGATGTGCCAGCGCGTCAAGTCACGCGACGACGTTCGGCAAGCCGGTGGCCGAGCAGCACGGTGACCCTGGAGCGGATCGCCGAGTCGCGCATCATGATCGACCAGGCGCGGCTGCTGACGCTCAAGGCCGCCTACATGATGGACACGGTGGGCAACAAGGCCGGCGAGGACCGAGATCGCGATGATCAAGGTCGCGGCGCCCGCGATGGCCTGCCAGGTCCTCGACTGGGCGATCCAGGCGCACGGCGCCGCAGGCGTCTGCGACGACTTCGGCCTCGCGCAGGCGCTATGCGCACGCCCGGACCCTGCGCCTGGCCGACGGACCCGACGAAGTGCATCGCAACCAGATCGGCAAGCTGGAGCTCGCCAAGCACTGATCGCCGCGATCAGCCCGTCCGCGCGCGCCGTTTCGCCTTGGCCGGCGGTTTCAGCAACAGGGTGCCGCGGCAGCGCTTCGCGCCGCAGCGGCAGCAGCGCTTCGCGCGCCCGCCGGCTGATCGCGGCCGACGAAGCTCAGGCGGTAATCGTAGAGTCAGCTCTTCTCCCGGCGCGTATCGTGCGCCTGGCGTGAATGAAGACTCGGCCGTCGTCGTATTCGATCGCCTCCCGCAGTTCGGCTCGCAGCCGTGGTTGATCCAGCGCGCCGCGTTGCCGCGCACGCCCGCGTCGATCACCCGGCCATCGGAAAGCTCGAACAGCAGCGTGTGGTAGGGGTCGGAAGGATCGCTCGGAGGGCGCCTCGCTGGCCACGTCCCAACTCGAGCGGGCGCCGCGGTACTCGACGATGCGGGCACTTCCTTATCGTGCGGGTCGCGAATGCGCCCGCGGCCGTGCGTGGAGATGACCGGACCGTGTATGGCCGCCTCGCGCGTCCGGCCGCCATCGTCAGCGTCGCGGCAATCAGCGACGAAGCGGTGCATCGGCGACGGCCGGAGGCGCGCCGTCTCACAGGCCGAGCCAGGCGATCGCCTTCAGTTCGTCGTCGCGACTCGGCGCGACGAATCCCTTGGTAACCGAGCGTGGTAAGAGCGTGCTTGCCGCCATCGCTCTGCCCCAGCGTCGTCAGCACCGCGCGCACTTTTCGTCGTCGTCGGCGGACAGCCTGGACGAGGCAATGAACTGCTTGATCGGCGTCGGCCGCGAGGTCAGCAGGATCTTGCCACCCTTGTGAGGTCCACGACTTCGCCACCGACTTGGCCGCGGTCGCGCCGGCTTGCGCAAAACCGTACTCGACGTAAAACGGCACCGCGTCCTGGTAGCGCGTGGTGATCACCTTGACGTCGGTCGAGCCGAACTTCTGGTCGCGCAGCATCGCCCGCAACATTGCCGCGGTGATCGAATCCGGATCGGGGCTGACGACCGTGCGGCCCTTCAGATCATCGAACTTGCGTGTACGGCTGATCCTTGTTGATCCAGCAGAAACACCGAGTAGTCGGTGAAGCCGGTCGTCCACGCGACCGAATGATACTGGCCCGACTTGATCGCAGCGGAGAGACGTGCGCCGGATGGATGAACGACAGGTCATATTCCTGCTTGGCGAGACCTTCGCGCAGGTCGTTGTAGGGGCTGACTACCACCATGCGCACCGGCCGCTTGAGCGCCTTCGCCAACAGGTCCGACAACGGCTGGAATCGCGCCTGATTTCGCGGTTGGTCTGGTAGTAGGTGACACCCTCGGTGATCGAAAAAACGAAATCCGCGGGCCGCTGCGCGCGGTGCAATGAGCGCCGAACGCCGCCACCAAGATCGACATCCTGCGCAAAATGTTCATCGTCGTCGTCATGCGTGAGTTCCCCTGATCATGTCCGGGCCGCGCGCGCCAGTGTGGCGGCTTGTCGCCGCGGCCCCGAAACAGCATAAGCCAAACCGCCAAACGTCCGTCGTCATGACACCGTCATTGCCAGTCGCGCGAACGCGACACGGCGCGCGTTTTGCGACGCAACGCGTCACCCGATCGGCGCCATCATCACCGAGCGATCAGTCGCTCAACGGGCGGAAGGGACGCACGATCGTCGTAGTCAGCCAAGCCTATGCAACTCCGTTCCAGCTGAACTGAACACCTTGAACGTCATCTGCAATTACGCCACAATCGCCGATGCACCGACCGCGATATTCGAGCGCATTCCCGGCTGCTCAGACGCGGCGTGATCGCGGTGACTCATTGAACGCACGGACCCGCCGCTATCTCTCGATCGAAGCGCTGACCGTCTCGTACGGCGCGACGCGTGTACTCGATCGCGTCAGCCTGGGCGTCGGAGCGCGGCGAGATGATCGCGCTCCTGGGCAGCTCGGGCTGCGGAAAGACGACGCTGTTGCGCGCGATCGCCGGGTTCGTGCGTCCGGAATCGGGCGCGATCCGGGTCGGCGGCAAGGAGATCACCGACCTGCCGCCCGGAAGCGCGCGGGACGGCGATGATGTTCCAGTCGTATGCGCTGTGGCCGCACATGAACGTCGCCGACAATATCGCCTACGGTTTGCGCATGCGCGGCTGGACGAAGGCGGCGATCGCCGGCCGGGTCGCGGACATGCTGAAGCTGCTGCAACTCGACGGCTTCGGGCCGAGGCCGGTGACGCAACTGTCAGGCGGCCAGCGCCAGCGCGTCGCGCTCGGACGCGCGGCTGGCGATCGACCCGCACCTGCTTGCTGCTCGACGAGCCGATGTCGAACCTCGACTACAAGGTGCGCCTCGAGCTGCGCCACGAGCTGCGCGCGCTGCAGCAGCGAATCGGCATCACGGCGGTCTACGTCACGCACGACCGGGAGGAAGCGCTGACGCTTGTCCGACCGGATCGCGGTCATCGACGCCGGCCGTATCGTCCAGGTTGGCGCGCCCGAGGAAATCTTTCATCGACCGACGTCGGCGTTCGTGGCCGGCTTCATGGGAGCGGACAACGCGATCGATGTCGCTCAGCGCGACGACGGCGTGTTGATCGCGGCGGTGGAGCGGCGGATCGGACCGGCGCGTGCGCGCGCATTTTCGCAGCGATTCGGCCCGGCTGGGGACCTGCGACGGCGTCGGCGGATGGCAGCCTGCGTTCTCTCGGGGACGATCGCGCAGGCCGTGTATGTCGGCCAGGGCTATCGCTATCGCGTGCGCACCGCCGGCGGCGATGTGTGGGTCCATGCGCCGGACCGCCTGCCCGAAGGGCCGCCGCCTGCGTCATCGTTCCGCGCGAAGCGCGTGCTGCTGTTTCCGCCGGACCAGACAGGGCGGACAAGGCCGCCGCGGGCGCAATGCGTCCGGCGGCGTAACCGGACACGCCGATGTCGGCGGCGGACGATTTGGGGGTATTGTCGCCAGTTGTGACTGCACTGCCGCGGCGGTGCGGGCGGATGCGCCGTTTGCGCGAGCGACATCCGCCACGGAGAATCGCCGCCGGAACAAAATTCTAGGAGGGTTCGATGAAATCTCGCCTGATGGCACTCGCTTCTGCGCTCGCCTTCGCCGGCGCGGGCGTTCGCGCAAACCACGCTGAACGTCGTCACCGCGGGCGACCAGAACATGGTCGACTACGTCAACAACTATCTCGGCGCCGAAGTTCGAAGCGATGAACCCCGGCGTCAAGGTGCGCGCCGTCGGCACCGGCCCCGGCGATTCGGGCTCGCAGAAGATCTACGAGAAGCTGTCCGCGCAGCAGAAGGCGGGCACCGCCGACGTGGGATGTCGACGTCGCGGTGATCCACCAGCGCGGCGCGGCGACGATGGTCAACGAGAAGCTGCTGATGCCGTATCGCAACGACGTCGCCGCCGGCAAGCTGGTCACGCGCGACACGGCGAAGAACGCGCTCGGCGCGAACGTCGACGGCTACGTGCTGCCGATGTTCCACAGCCAGATCGCGTTCGCCTACAACCCGGAGCTCGTCAAGGCGCCGCCGAAGATCGTTCGCCGAGATCGACCGAATGGGTGAAGAAGAACCCGAAGCAATTCGGCTACAACGGCGTCAAGGGCGGCATGTCGGGCGTCGGCTTCGTCATGGGCTGGGTGCGGCGCCTACAGCGGCCTCGGCGACAAGCTGGAGAAGGGCCCGTACGATGCCGGCCGCAAGGCCGGCGATCGACAAGGCGCTGGCGGGCCTCAAGGACTTCAACCAGTACGTCGTGATGACGCCGGGCAACGCGGGCACGCTCGACATGCTGAACCGCGGCGAGATCGCGATGGGGCCGGTCTGGGTCGACATGTTCTACACGTGGCAGGCCGACGGCAGGATGAGCCCCAAGATCAAGCTGTCGCTGCCGTCGCCGGGCCTGCCGGGCCAGCCGATGTACTACGTGATCCCGGCGAAGGCGGCCAACGCGGCGCTCGCGAAGAAGTTCATCGACTTCGCCGAGAGCCCCGAAGTGCAGGCCGAGGGCATCGTCAAGCAGTTCAACTGGTATCCGGGCATCGACCCGCAGTACGTGCAGGCGAAGCTCGACCCGGCGGCGTGGAACAAGCTGTTCACCGACATCTCGCCGGCCGATCTGTCGAAGTACGGCCGGCCGTTCCCGCTTGTCGCGAGTACTTCACCGACATCGTCGAAGGGTACGAGCGGGTCGTGCTGAAGTAGCGGCGCAGGCAGCTCGCGTCGACGAAGCTGCGTGCGGCTGCAACGGCCGCGGCACCGACCGCTGGCGCGGGCTGCGCGCTGGTCGCGCCGGCGCTCGCCGATCGTCGGCGCTGTTCTTCATCGTCGCCGCTCGGCGATCTCGGCCGTCGCTCGCCTTTCCGCGCGAAGGACGGCGCGCTTCACGCTCGAGCACTTCGCGAAGTCGTTCGACCTCTACACGACCGACCTGCTGTTCACGCTGGCGATCGTCGCTGCTGTCGACGGTGCTGATCGGCGCTCGTCGCGATCGCGATCGCCGGCTACCTGACGCTCGGCGAGAATCCGCGCGCGGTGGCGATGCTGCGCTGGCTCTACCGCTGGCCGCTGTTCATTCCGTTCGTCGTCGCCGGCCAGGTGATGCGGACGTTCCTCGCCAAGAACGGCATGCTCAACCACGTGCTGATCGGCGCCGGGCTGATCGAGCCGCTTGTCGGCGCAGAGCCTGCTCGACTGGCGCGGCATCGTCGATCGCCTTCGTGTGGAAGCAGGCGCCGTTCGTGACGCTGCTCCTGGCCGGCGCGATGGCGTCGCTCGAGCCGCAGCACATCGAGGCCGCGCGCAACCTCGGCGCGCCGGCGCTGGCGCGTGCTGATCGACATCGTGCTGCCGCAGGTGCGCGGCACGCTGCTGGTCGGGCTCGGTGCTGTCGTTCGTGACGATGCTCTCGGTGCTGTCGGTGCCGCTGATGATCAACCCGAATTCGCCGACGATGATCACCGTCGACGTCGCCTACCGGATCAGCACGCACGCGCGACTACGCGGTGGCCAACGCGCTGTGCCTGCTGTCGCTGCTGCTTCGCCGCGGTCGGCGCGTGGTTCTATCTTGCGGCACGCGGCGGCGAGCGTCGAGCGCAGTGAGCGCGAGCGTGCTGCGCTGCCGTTGCGCCGCCGGTGTCGCGACGCGCTGCGCGCAGTCGCTGCTGCGCGCTGTTCGCGTTCGCGATCTTCGGCCCGCTGCTCAATCTGCTTGCTGTGGGCGTTCGCCGAGACGCTGGTATTTTCCCGAGCAAGCTGCCGCTCGAATTCGGGCTGACGTTCTGGTACCGCGTGTTCCAGCCGCGCGGCAACGCGCTGGCATCGCTCGGCACCAGCGTATGGATCGCCGTGCTGACCGTCGTCGTTCAGCCTCGCCGGTCGCGATTCCCGCCGGCTACGCGCTGGCGCGGCTCAAGCTGCCGTGGCGCGGCGCGATCCTGCTCGCGTTCCTGCTGCCGCAGGCGGTGCCGAACCTGCCGGTCTACGTCAACATCGCGCAGGTGTTCTACCAGATCGGGCTCGAACGGCACGATCACTCGGCGTCGTGCTCGTCCATGCGTCGCACGGACTCGGTGCTCGCGGTCTGGATCGCGTCGGCGGCGTTCGCCGTCGGTCGACGCGTCGCTCGAGGAAGCGGCGCGCAACCTCGGCGCCTCGCCGTGGACGTGCTTTCGCACGGTCACGCTGCCGCTCGCCGCGCCCGGCCTGATCGCCAGCGCGATCTTCGTGTTCCTCGAGTCGCTCGACGAATTCACCGGCACGTATTTCGTCGGCGTGCCCGGACGTGACGACGCTGCCGCTGCTGATGTTCAACGCCAGCATGGGCGGCAACTACCAGATCGCGTCTGATCAAACCGCGCGGCTGCTGGCACAGATCCCGCCGATCGGCTTCATGCTGGCGTCGCCTGAGCGATTCCTGAAGGCGACGGATGCCCGCGCAATGGTGGGCCCGCTGTACCGCGTTCGCGCTCGGCGGCATCGGTCAGCGGCTTACACGCTTCTTCAGCCGCCACCGAAAAGACTTTGATCAGGCCCACGGCGTGAGCGGTGAAGCAGGTCGCCAACGGCTCGGGAACCTGGCGACCGACGGCGCGCGCTGATTGCGTGAGCTCGTGCGCAGACCGTGAGGCAGCGCCGCGGTGGCGGCGAACGCGGCTTGCAGCGCCCCGGTGGCGATCCGTGCCGGCCTGATCGGGCGTGGCAAATTACGATGCGCCTCTCCGTCGTTTAGCGGATGCGACCGGACGGGTTGTGGCGCAACAACCGTGCCGGAAGGCCGCGATTTTATTATTAATTACAATGGCTTAGATTCGAGGCCGGAAGATGAAGATCGAGGAGGCTCGTAAGAATTGTCGACACCTAATTCCGACCTCGATTTGTCGGTCACAGCTAGGCGATCCAGCTTCAGGGCAAGGTGCAGGCATGATCTTGACGACGGTATAGAATCCTCTCGCGGGCGTAGCTGGCCCTGCTCGCGCGGGCCGTAGCTCGAGCCTTTGCGGCCGCCGAACGGCACGTGGTAGTCGACGCCGGCGGTCGGCAGGTTGACCATCACCATGCCGGCCTCGGCTTGCGCGCTTGAAGTGCGATGCGTGCTTCAGCGACGTCGTGACGATGCCCGCGGACAGCCCGAAGTCGGTGTCGTTGGCGACGCGCCAGCGCCTCGTCGTAGTCCTTGACGCGGATCACGCTGGCGACCGGGCCGAAGATCTCCTCGCGCGATGATGCGCATCGCGTTGGTGGCTCCGGTGAGCAGCGCCGGCGCCAGGTAGTGGCCCTCTTTGGCGCGCTCGCAGGACCGTCGCCGCCGCACGCGAGCTGTCGCGCCTTCGCTGCTGGCCGATGCCGATGTAGTCGAGGTCCTGCTTGAGCTGGCGTCTCGTCGACGACCGGACCGATGTCGGTGCCGGGCGCCAGCGCGTCGTCGACCTTGAGCTTGCTCAGCCGTTCGACCAGCGCGGCGACGAAGCGGTCGTGGATGCCCGCGGCGACGATCAGACGCGACGACGCCGGTGCAGCGCTGCCCGGTCGAGAAGAAGGCGCCGTTGCACGGCGCAGTTCACCGCCACGGCCAGGTCGGCGTCGTCCAGCACGACCAGCGGGTTCTTGCCGCCCATCTCGAGCTGCACCTTGGCCATGCGCGATCGCTTCTGCCGCGATCGCGCGGCCGGTCGCCACCGAGCCGGTGAAGCTGATGCGCGTCGACGCGCGGATCGCCGAGCATCGCCTCGCCGACGCACGCTGCCGCGGCCCATGACCAGGTTGAACACGCCCTTGGGCACGCCGCGCGCTTGACGATGATGTCGGCGAGCGCCCAGGCCGAGCCCGGCACCAGGTCGGCCGGCTTGAACACGACGCAGTTGCCGTAGCGCGAGCGCCGGCGCGATCTTCCAGGCCGGAATCGCGATCGGGAAGTTCCACGGCGTGATGATGCCGACGACGCCGATCGGCTCGCGCGTGACTCTCGACGTCGATGCCGGGCCGCACCGAGGCAATCTTCTCGCCCGCCAGGCGCAGCGCTTCGCCGGCGAAGAACTTGAAGATCTGACCGGCGCGCGCCGACCTCGCCGACGCCCTCGGGCAGCGTCTTGCCTTCCTCGCGCGACAAGCAGGCGCCCGAGCTCATCCTTGCGCGCGAGGATCGCGTTGCCGATCGTGTCGAGCAGGTTGGCGCGATCCTGCACCGACGACGCGACCACGCCGGAAACGCCGCGCGGGCGGCGGCGATCGCCGCGTCGGCCTGGGTCGCGGTCGGCGCGCGGCGTAGTCGCCGATGACGTCGCTCAGGTCGGACGGATTGATGTTGTTCGGGAGTGTCGGCGCCGGCGATCCATTCGCCGGCGATGAAGTTGCGGTGCAGATCGGCTCATCGATGGTTTCCTCGTGCTCAGTCCGGCGCGCAGCAGTCCGCGCGCTGACAGGTTGCGCATCAGTTCGCCGAGCGCCGAAATGTCCAGCGGCGGCGCCTTGTCGCTGGTCGTCGACGTGATTCTCGAGCGCGCCCGAGGCGCTCGGCGGCGATGACGACGCGATCGCCGAGGTTGTGCGTGAAACCCATGCCCGGCGCGTCGCGATCCTCGACCGGCGCGAACATCGTGCCCAGGAACAGCATGAAACCGTCGGGATACTGGTGATTCGCGTCCGATCGCCTGCGCGACCAGGTCCGCCGGGATCGCGGCTGATCTTGGTCATCGAGCTGCGGCCGTCGCAGGATGAAAGCCGTCTCGGGGCCGTGCACGTCGAGCGCGATCTCGGCAGTTGCGCGCACGTCGTCGAGCGCGAAGCCATCGTCGAAGAGCGCGGATGAACGGGCCGATCGCGCACGAGGCGTTGTTGTCCTTCGCCTTGGCCGAGCAGCAGCGCGCTGCGGCCTTCGAAGTCCGCGCAGGTTGACGTCGTTGCCCAGGGTCGCGCCCTGGATCCTGCCGCGCGAGTTGACGGCCGAGCACGATTTCCGGCTCCGGGATTGTTCCAGGCCGAATTCGGGATGCACGCCGATCAGCGCACCCAGGCCAACCGCTAGCCATCGGCTGCGTCTTGGTGAAGATTTCCGCGTCGGGACCGATGCCGACTTCCAGGTACTGCGACCACGCGCCCTGCTCGACCAGGACCTGCTTGATGCGCGTCGCATCAGCCGGATCCGGGCGCACGCTCGCCAGGTCATCGCCGAGTGATGCCTGCGAGCCGAGCGCGTATCGCGTCGGCGCTGGCTCGGCGTCACCGCGCGCCTGCTCTTCGATCACGCGCTCCAGCGTGCTCGCGACAAAGGTCACGCCGGCCGCCTTGATCGCCTGCAGATCGCACGGGGCGAGCAGGCGCGGCGCACCGGCGTCGAAATCGCTGCGACTGTTGGCCAGAAGCGCATCGATCCGGCCTACCGATGGTCCGGCCGCGGCACGCATCGCGGCCGCGAGGTCGTCGCGTTCGAGCCAGGCGCTGGCCGTCGGCGCGATTGCCGACAGATCGATGACCGCGCCGTCCGGACCGCACGGTAATCGGCGCTAGGCCGCCCGGATTGCCGGGAAGCCAGGCGCGACCCGAGCAAGCGTCGAAGTCTTCCAGTCGGAGGGCAGGGCGGCGAGCGCTGAGGATGGCATTGCGATCGAGAGGTTTGAGATAATCGAAGCGTCCGCGCGCCGGCGGACGGGGCGAAGCGGGTTAACGCGTAGCGCCGCCTGCGATAATACCCGTTGCCGCGCCGCATTACAGGAGGCTACGCGATGAGTGCGCCAACGACTTCACCCGACACGCCGGACCGTTTGCCGTTCCGGCCGCCCGAATCGGCTCATGCGACGCGGTGCTGTCGCCGTTGCTGCTGCATACCCCGGGTCCGATTCCGCCGGTCGACGGATGACGACGAGCGACGAGGACGACGATAGCAAAGGCGGGAGGCAAGGGCGGAAACATCGATCCGGACGACGATGAAGATCTCGACGACGACGGAGGATCGACGACGACGAAGCCGACAAGCAGTGGGCCTCGCGACGCGTCGGATCTACGACCGCGGACGCGCGTTTCGTGCTATAGTATCGGCTGTACGGCGGTACGCTAGCTGCTTTGCTCTGGCGTACGGTTGCCCGCCGCGTTCGAGCAGCACATTTCCGCACGGCATTCAGGCAATCCGATCATCGGTTTCTAATCCCTCGCTCCTCGTTTTTCCGAGCGGCACCGCCGGTTAGAGATGATGGTTTCCTCGACCCGGCGTTGGCCGTTTGCGCACGGTAACGTCTGCCCGGCCCATAGCTGAGCCTGACGACCGGCGCCATTTCCGCGTTTCGGAATTTGAGCTGACCCCGGCGCTTTTGCCGGCGCGGCCTGGTTTTTCCGCGACGCATCGAAAGCGGCGCGATGCTTATTGATCGGACGAACGATGAATTTCGAATCATTGCAATTGGCGCCGGAGCTGCTGCGCGCGCTGGCCGACTGCGGCTATACCGAGCCGACGCCAATCCAGGCGCAGACGATCCCGCCGCTGTTGCAGGGCCGAGACGTGCGTCGGGTCCGCGCAAGACCGGCACCGGCAAGACCGCGGCGATTCGTGCTCCCGGCACTTGCAGCGGCTTTGTCGACCCTGCGCAGGCGGCCCCGGCAAGCGTCCGGATCTGGCCACGCGCCCGCGCGCGTGCTGGTGCTGGCACCGCACGCGCGAACTGGCGCAGCAGGTCGCCGAACAGGCGATGCGCTACGGAGCGCATTTGCGCATCAAGACCGTGTGCCTCTATGGCGGCGCGCCGTACCCGGTGCAGAACAAGCAACTCGCAGCGCGGCGTCGATCATTCTGGTCGGCACACGCCGGGCCGGCTGCATCGATCACTATGGAACGCGGCCGCATCGATCTTGTCGCAGACTCGACATGCTGGTGCTGGACGAAGCCGACCGGATGCTCGACATGGGCTTCATCGACGACGTCGAACGCATATCGCGCGCTGACGCCGCGCAACGCGCCAGACGGTGCTGTTCTCGGCGACGCTCGACGGCGCGATCGGGCGTCTGGCCGGCAAGCTGTTGCGCGATCCGGTGCGCATCGAAGTCGCCGCGGGCAAGGCCGCCCGACAGCGATCGAGCAGCGCGTGCATTTCACCGACGACCATGCGCACAAGCACCGGATCCTCGATCATCTGCTTGACCGACATCGCGATGACGCAGAGCATCGTGTTCATCGCGACCAAGCGCGACGCCGAGGCGCTGGCCATGCCGGCTGCGAGGCGAAGGCCACGCCGCGGCGCGCGCTGCACGGCGACATGCAGCCAGCGCGAAGCGCACGCTACACGCTGCAGGACATGCGCGCGCGGCGGCGTGCGCACGCTGGTCGCGACCGACGTCGCCGCGCGCGGGCATCGACGTCGCCCGGCATCAGCGCACGTGATCAATTTCGACTTGCCGCGGCAGGCCGACGACTACGTGTTCACCGCATCGGCCGCACCGGCCGTGCGCGGCGCGACCGGCATCGCGATCTCGCTCGCGCCTCGTTCGCCAGACGCGCGGAACGCTCCGCGTCAGATCGAGCGCCATACCGGCGCGCGCGATCGCCGCCGCACGTGATCCCGGGACTCGAGCCCCGCAACCGCAACCGCGGCGTGCACGATGCGGCGCCTTCCCGCGCAAGACCGCGCAGCAACGGCAGCCCCGTACCTACGCGCGCAGATTCGCGCGGTCAGGCGAGCGCAGCCGCGTTCAGGCTGGCAGGGCAAAGCAGCAGGACGCGGCCGCTAGATCCGGCTGACGCCGCGACGCGGCTGGCTGGCGAGTCCAGGCCGCCGAAGCGCTGGCTAGATATCTGCATGGCCGCCGCCGGCAGCGATCCGCCTCGCCGGTCTCCAGCGTCGCCAGATGTCTGCTCGGCGCAGCGATGCGTCAGGCGATAGGAAGTCCCGGCACAGCGCGTACGCATCGCGCGCACGCCATCGCGCCGGCAGCATGGCCCGGCGGCAGCCGCGGATCGTGCAGAGTCACCCGCCGATATTCGTGGATCAGCAAGGTGCGCACGACATAAGCACTGGCCAGGGGTCGGGGCGTGGATCGTCGCGGAAAGAGCTCGACGACCCGGCGAAAGCGGCAGCCGATGAAACGCCGGTAACCGGCATCGAGGCTCACCAGGTCCCAGTATTGCCGGCAGCGGCGACTCGAGTGGCACCGCGGCGGGTGCCGCCTCTCCCTCCCCGCGAAGCAGCACGACTTCCAGCGAGCGTGTCCAGCGCGCCGACGATTTCGGCCCGGGGCCGTCTGGCCGGGGCGGGCCGGTCGCGCCGTCGACGCCGGCGGCGATCGCGCCGAATCCCTCCCAGGCCAGCTCGCGGCGGACCTTGTCGCGCACGCGTCCCGCCGCCTGGCGACCGGGAGACGATCAGGTCCCAGTGGCCGTCCCAGGCGTCCGACGGTGCGGCATAGATCCGCCGATAGGCGCTGAAGCAGCGCCGTCCCTGCGCCGTCAGCCGGTAGAGACTGCGCCGCCCGACTGGCGGCTGGCAAGCCATCCGTCCCGGGCGAGCCGATGAGACGCTGGTACGCACCAGCCGCTCGTTGAGTCCGAGCGGCGCCAGAAGGCGAATCAGCCCCGACAGCCAGACCGCGCCGCCGTGCGGAGCCAGTGCGCGTCGCCCCAGACGGTGACGACCAGCGACTTGGCCCGCGGCGGGCGGCGTATCCAGCTCGCGCCGGATCCAGCGCGCGACCGACGCATGCGAACGGCTTTTCATCGCCGTCGTGTCTCCGGCGTCATCCGATACAGAAATTGCCATTGCCATCGCAAAAAGTGTATCGTTTTTATATGGCCGGCGGCCAGTACCGGATCCGACGCGGCGAGGAGGATAGGCGATGTATGCGCAGATGGTCGACACCGGGTGCCAGAAGCTCCGCTCGGTCGAGGAGATGGCGCCCGAGGAGCGCGCGTTCCAGGCGCGCATCGACGCCGACATCAAGATCGAGCCCAAGGACTGGATGCCCGAGGCCTACCGCAAGACGCTGATCCGGCAGATCTCGCAGCACGCGCACTCGGAGATCGTCGGCATGCTGCCCGAGGGCAACTGGATCACGCGCGCGCCGACGCTTGCAGCGCAAGGCGATCCTGATGGCCAAGGTCCAGGACGAAGGCGGGCCACGGACTCTATCTCTACTGCGGCCGCGGAGACGCTCGGCGTGTCGCGCGACCAGCTGGTCGCCGACCTGCACGCCGGCAAGGCCAAGTATTCGAGCATCTTCAACTATCCGACGCTGACCTGGGCCGACATCGGCGCGATCGGCTGGCTGGTCGACGGCGCGGCGATCATGAACCAGATTCCGCTCTGCCGCTGCTCGTACGGCCCGTATGCGCGGGCGATGGTCCGCGTCTGCAAGGAAGAGAGCTTCCACCAGCGGCAGGGCTTCGACATCATGATCGACGCTCTGCCGCGGAACGCCCGAGCAGAAGGCGATGGCGCAGGACGCGCTCAACCGCTGGTGGTGGCCGTCGCTGATGATGTTCGGTCCGCCCGACGCCGAGCTCGGTGCACAGCGCGCAGTCGGCGCAGTGGAAGATCAAGATCCTGTCGAACGACGAGCTGCGCCAGCGCTTCATCGACCAGACGGTGCCGCAGGCGGACTTACCTCGGCATTCGCGATGCCGGATCCGGACCTCAAGTGGAACGCCGAACGCGGCCACTACGATTTCGGCGCGATCGACTGGACCGAGCTCTACAACGTCGTCAAGGGCAACGGGCCGTGCAACCGCGACGCGACTGCGGGCCCGCGTCGAGGCCTGGGACGACGGAGCGTGGGTGCGCGAGGCGGCGCTGGCGCATGCCGAAAAGCGCGCGGCGCGCGAAGCGAAACGGCGTGCATGGAATCTACATCGAGGGTTGCCGGGATGAACGATGGCCGTTGTGGGAAGTCTTCATCCGCAGCCAGCACGGGCTCGCGCACAAGCACGTCGGCAGCCTGCACGCGCCTGACGCCGAAATGGCGATCAAGAACGCGCGCGACGTCTACACGCGGCGCAACGAAGGCGTCAGCATCTGGGCGGTGCAGGTCCTCCGACATCGTCGCCAGCTCGCCCGGCGACAAGGGAACCGATGTTCGAGCCGGCGTCGAGCAAGGTATATCGCCATCCGACGTTCTTTCCGATGCCCGACGAAGTCAAGCACATACTGAACATGAACGACCAGCGAACGCTGTTCGAATACCTGTTGCGGCTTGCCGACAGCGACGCTTGATCCTGGCGCAGCGCCTCGGCGAATGGGTCGGCCACGGGCCCGTGCTGGAGGAAGACATCGCGCACGACCAACGTCGGCCTCGATCTGCTTGGCCAGGCGCGCCTCTGGTTCGCCTACGCGGGCGAAGTCGAAGCGCGTTTCAACGACGGAGCCGGACGAAGCGAGGACCAGCTCGCGTTCCTGCGCGACGCCGGCGAATTCCGCAACCTGATGCTGGTCGAGCAGCCGAACGGCGAGCTATGCGCGATGACGACGGCGCGGCAGTTCTACTTCGACCGTCGGCACGAGCTGCTGCTGCGCGGCTTGACGGCGTCGGCCGACGCGCATCGCCGAAATCGCCGCCAAAGGCGTCGAAGGAAGTGCGCTATCACGGCGAGCGCAGCGCCGACTGGGTGATCCGCCTGGGCGACGGCACCGAAGAGAGCCATCGCAGGATGCAGGCGGCGGTCGATGACTCTGTGGATGTACACCGGCGAGATGTTCGAGGTCGATGCGATCGAGCTCGCGCTGATCGACATGCCGGCATCGCCTGCGACGCGCGCACGCTGGCCGAGCCGTGGCGCGCAGCGCGTGTCGGCGCGGTCTTCGCCGAGGCCACGCTTGAGCATTGCCCGCAGGCGTCTGGATGCAGGCAGCGGCGGCCGCGGCGGAAAGCAGGGTGTGCATACCGAGCACATCGGGCCCGATGCTCGCGCAGATGCAATGGCTGCAGCGCGCCTACCCGGGGCGCAATGGTGAGCGCGATTCGGCGTCGTGACCGAAGCCCGCCGACCGACGATGGACGCCATCTGGGCTGCGCTCGCGGCGATTCCCGATCCCGAGATTCCGGTGATCTCGCTGGTCGAGCTTGGGCGTCGTCCGCGACGTCGCCTGGCGCGACGACCAGCTGGTCGTCACCTGTGACGCCGACCTATTCGGGCTGCCCGGCGACCGAGGTGATCGCCGCCGATGTCTGCCGCGAGCGCTTGGCCGACGCCGGCATCGTCGGCGCGCGGATCGAGACGCGTCTTTCTCCACCTTGGACGACCGACTGGATCGCGCCCGCGCGCGAAGACACGGCTAGCCGGGTACGGGATCGCGCCGCCGGGGATTCGCGCGGCCGTGCCAGGCGATAGACATCGGCGGCTTGCGTCGCCGCGAGCCGCCTGTGCCGTGCCCGCGCTGCGGGTCGACCCGGACCCGCGAGCTGTCGCGTTTCGGCTCGACGCCATGCAAGGCGCAGCATCGCTGCGAAGACTGTCTCGAGCCTTTCGACTACTTCAAGCCGCATTGACTCCAGCTTCGATCGAGCGCCGGCAATCCGGGTCCGCATTGAGCAAATTCCATCCACTGACCATCGCCTCGGTGGCGCGCGAGACGCGTGACGCGATCGCGCTGACGTTCGACGTGCCCGCCGCGCTGCGCGACGCGTTCCGCTTCGAGCCCGGTCAGCATCTGACCTTGCGCACCGACCATCGGCAGCGACGACGTGCGGCGCTCGTATTCGATCTGCTCGGCGGTGCAGGACGGCACGCTGCGGGTGGCGGTGAAAAAGGCGCCTGGCGGCGTGTTCTCGACCTGGGCCAACGAGCGACATCGCGCCGGGGCGAGACGATCGAGGTCATGCCGCCGCTCGGCCACTTCAACGTGCCGCTGGCCGCCGCCAATCGCAAGCATTACCTCGGGTTCGCCGCCGGCAGCGGCATCACGCCGCTGCTGTCGATCATCAAGACGACGCTTGCTGACCGAGCCGCTCAGCCGGTTCACGCTGTTCTACGGCAATCGCTCGTCGAGCGCGGTGATGTTCCGCGAGGAACTGGCCGACCTCAGAGGATCGCTTCCTCGAACGCTTCAGCCTGATCTATGTGATGAGCCGCGAGCCGCAGGACATCGACATTCTGAACGGCCGCATCGATCGAAAAAGGCCGACGCGCTGATCGAGCACTGGGTCGACCTCGCCGGCATCGACACCGCGTTCGTCTGCGGGCCCGACGGCATGATGCAGGCGGTCGCCGAGTCGCTGCAAGCGCACGGCGTGCCCAAGTCGCGCATCAAGATCGAGCTGTTCGCGGCCGAGCATTCCGAAGCACGAGCGGAAGGTCCAGCCCGCTCCCGATCCCGGCCACGCCGAATGCGAGGTGACCGTCATCATCGACGGATCGCGCGCGACAATATACGCTCGAGAAAACCAAGGAGAACATCCTCGACGCGGCGTTGCAGCGCGGCATCGAGCTGCCGTACTTCGTGCAAAGGCGGCGTCTGCTCGACCTGCCGCGCCAAGCTGGTCGAGGGCGAGGTCGACATGGACGTCAACTTCGCGCTCGAGGATTACGGAGGTCGCGCGCGGATTCATCCTGTGCTGCCAGAGCTATCCGGTCACCGACAAGGTCGTCGTCGACTTCGATCAGGGCGCGTGAGCGTTGCGCGGACGCCGCAGCGTCGCAAACCGTTGCATCGTTGAACCAAAGTCAGGAGAGCACCCCGTGTCCCATCCGTTATTCGAGCGCCACCGCGCCGTTGCTGGACCAGCGCGCTGAAGGCGATCGCCGAGCGCGGCTACTGGTCGGCGTTTCCCGAGTCGCCCAGTCCGAAGGTGTAGCGGCGAAGGCGCCGCCGACGCCGGCAAGGCGGCGTTCGATGCGCTGGCCGAACAAGCCGTTCTCCGATCAGCCTGCCCGCAACCGTGCGGGACCGTCGGCGGCGAACGCTCGCCGTACGGGATCGCGCTCGGCGTCACCTATCCGCGCGTCGATCTCGACCAGTCTTTGCGGCGATCGCCGTCGCGGAGAATCAGTGGCGCAGGCCGGTCCCGAAGCCTGGGTCGGCGTCTGTCTCGAAACTCCTCGCGCATCAACAAGCGTAGCTTCGAGATCGCCGCACGCGATCATGCATACGACCGGACAGGCGTTCGTGATGTCGTTCCAGGCCGGCGGCCCGCATGCGCAGGGACCGCGGGACTCGAGGCGGTCGCGTACGCCTGGGACGAGATGCGGCGCGTTCCTGCCAACGCCTACTGGGAGAAGCCGCAGGGCAAGAACGAGCCGCTGAAAATGGAGAAGCGCTATGCGCATCGTGCCGCGCGGCGTCGGGCTGGTCGATCGGCTGCAACACGTTCCCGACCTGGAACGGCTACCCGGGCATGTTCGCGAGCCTCGCGACCGGCAACGCGGTGATCGTCAAGCCGCATCCGAACGCTATCCTGCCCCTCGCGATCACCGTCGCGATCGCACGCGAAGTGCTGGCGGAGGCGGGCTTCGATCCGAACGTCGTGACGCTGGTCGCGCACCAGGCCGGACGACGACACCGCGCAAGCGCTTGCGCTGCGTCCCGAGATGCAAGCTGATCGATTTCACCGGCAGCAGCGCGCCACGGCAACTGGCTGGAGCGCAACGCCCACCAGGCGCAGGTGTACGCCGAAAAGGCGGGCGTCAACCAGATCATCATCGACTCGGCCGACGACTTTGCAGGCGCGGCGCGCAACATCGCGTTTTCGCTGGCGCTGTACACCGGCCAGATGTGCACCGCGCCGCAGAACATCTACGTTCCCCGCGACGGCATCGAGACCGGCGACGGACATCTGTCGTTCGACCATGTCGCGCAAGGCCTGGGCGCCGCGGTGCAGAAGCTCGTCGGCGATCCGGCGCGCGCGGTGGAAATTCTGGGCGCGGTGGTCAACGACGGCGTTGCCGAGCGGATCCATGCCGCGCGCTCGCTGGGCGCGGTCGTGCACGACAGCCAGGCGCTGGTCCATCCGCCAGTTTCCCGAGGCTCGGCATCGCGACGCCGCTGCTGGTCAAGCTCGACGCCGCGCGATGGCGCCAACGTATCTGAAGGAATGGTTCGGCCCGATCGCGTTCGTCATCGCCACCGACGACACGGCGCAAAGTCTCGATATCGCGCGCGCCGCGCGGTCGTCGATCACGGCGCGCTGACCTTGTCGCTCTACTCGAAGCGGCCGGACGTGATCGAGGACACGATCGCGCTGGCCGAAGACGCCGGCGTCGCCTTGTCGATCAACCTGACCGGTGGCGTGTTCGTCAATCAGTCGGCGGCGTTCTCCGACTACCACCGGCACCGGCGCCAATCCGGCCGCCAACGCCGCGCTGACCGATTCGGCGTTCGTCGCCGGCCGATTCCGGGTCGTGCAGCACCGGAGGCACGTCTGCGGCGGCGCCGCAATGAGCTACGGCAACATACTGCTTCGAGATCGCCGGCGGCATCGCGCGCCTGACGCTTCAACCGGCCCGATCGGCTCAACAGCTTCAACGACGCGATGCACGCCGAGGTGCGCGACGCGCTCGCGCGCGTGCGCGCCGATCCGTCGGTGCGCGTGCTGCTGCTGACCGGCGCGGACGCGGCTTTTGCGCCGGGCAGGACCTGGCGATCGCGCGGTCGCGCCGGGCGCCGAGCCGGTCGATCTGGGCGCGTCGATCGAATCGCAACTACAAGCCGCTGGTGCTCGCGCTGCGCGCGCTGCCGCTGCCGGTCGTCTGCGCGGTCAACGGCGTCGCCGCCGGCGCGGGAGCCAATATCGCGCTCGCCTGCGACATCGTCATCGCCGCGAAATCGGCGAGCTTCGTGCAGGCGTTCAGCAAGATCGGGCTTGATCCCCGACTCCGGCGGGACTTATCTGCTGCCGCGACTCGTCGGAACCGCGCGCGCGATGGGTCTCGCGCGTGCTCGGCGACAAGCTCCCGGCCGAGCAGGCGGCGAGCTGGGGCTTGATCTGGCGCTGCGTCGACGACGCGGAGCTCGCCGGCGGCGGTCGACGCGATACTGCAGCAGCTGGCGCAGCGCGCCGACGCGCGGACTCGCCGCGACCAAGCAGGCGATCTACGCGGCGCCGGGCAATACGCTCGAAGCGCAGCTCGATCTCGAGCGCGACCTGCAGCGCGAGCTCGGCACAGGCGCCGACTATCGCGAAGGCGTGCGCCGCGTTCGCGGCGAAGCGTCCGCCGCAGTTCGTCGGGAAATAGCGGGCGGCTGACGTCGATGGGCGAGCATCATCCTGCCGTCGAGTCCCGACCGAAGCGCAGGCGCTGGCCGAGCGCGTCGCGTCGGCGATGTACGAGCGCGACCGGGCTTCCGCAGGCGCTGGGCATGCATATCGTGCGCGTTGGCGCCGGTCATGCCGAGCTTTCGATGCCGTGCGCGCCGACATGCTCAACGGACACCTCACCTGCCACGGCGGGTTCATCTTTTCGCTGGCCGACAGCGCATTCGCTTTCGCGTGCAACAGCTACAACCTGACGACGGTCGCTTCCGGCTGCACGATCGAATTCGTCGCACCGGCGCGCGAGAACGACGTGCTCACCGCGGTCGGCGCCAGGAGCGCAGCGTCAGCGGTCGGACCGGCGTCTACGATATCGAGGTGAGCAACCAGGACGGCGCCGCGATCGCTTTTTTCCGCGGCAAGTCGTACCGGATCAAGGGCCACGTGCTCGACGTGCGCCGACAGGCGCGCCTAGCCGGCGCAGGAGGAAATTGATGGCCATCAGGAAGCCCGCACCCGGCGATCTCGAGCCGATCGAAACCGCCAGCCGCGACGAGCTGCAGGCGTTGCAGCTGAAGCGGCTGCAATGGTCGCTTGCGCACGCCTACGACCACGTCGCGCATTACCGCAAGGCGTTCGACGGCGCCGGCGTGCACCCGCGCGATTGCCGGTCGCTCGCCGACCTCGCGCGGTTTCCGTTTACGCGTCAAGACCGATCTTCGCGACAACTATCCGTTCGGGATGTTCGCGGTGCCGCGCGAACAGGTCGTGCGCATCCATGCGTCTTCGGGCACGACCGGCAAGCCGACGGTCGTCGGCTACACGCGCAGGCGACATCGACACCTGGGCGAACGTGATGGCGCGCTCGATCCGCGCCGCCGGCGGGCGCGCCGGCGACATCGTGCACGTCTCCTACGGCTACGGCCTGTTCACCGGCGGTCTCGGCGCGCATTACGGCGCGCGAGCGGCTGGGAGCGACGGTGATCCCGATGTCCGGCGGCCAGACCGAGAAGCAGGTGCAGCTGATCCAGGATTTCAAGCCCAACATCATCATGGTGACGCCGTCGTACATGCTGGCGATCGCCGAGGAGATGGAGCGGCAGGGCATCGACCCGCGGCAGACGTCGCTCGAGATCGGCATTTTCGGCGCCGAGCCGTGGACGGCGACGATGCGCGATGCGATCGAGTCGAAGCTCGACATGGACGCGATCGATATCTACGGCGCTGTCGGAGGTAATGGGTCCCGGCGTCGCGCAGGAGTGCATCGAGACCAAGGATGGCCTGACGATCTGGGAAGACCATTTCTACCCGGAAGTCATCGATCCCGAGACGGGCCGCGTGTTGCCGGACGGCGAAAAGGGCGAGCTGGTGTTCACCTCGCTTACCAAGGAAGCGCTGCCGATCATCCGTTATCGCACGCGCGACCTGACGCGCCTGCTGCCGCCGCAGCGGCGCGTTCGATGCGCCGCATGGAGAAAGATCACCGGCGCGTTCCGACGACATGATGATCATTCGCGGCGTCAACGTGTTTCCGACGCAGGTCGAGGAGCTGATTCTGAAGCAGGAAGGCTTGGCGCCGCATTACCAGCTCGAGATCACGCGCCCCAAGGCGCTGGACGAGCTTACCGTGCTGGTCGAGGCGCGCTCCGGGCGCCGGCGGTGCCGACGGCGAGGCCGCCGGCGTGAAGCTCGCGCACCACATCAAGAGCCTGATCGGCGTCAGCGCCACGGTGCGGGTGGTGCAAAGCGGCGGCATCGAACGCTCGCTGGGCAAGGCCAAACGCGTCGTCGACAAGAGGTCAAAGGCTTGAGCTCCGACGGCGATAGGCCGGGCAAGGCCTGAGGATCCGCGCTGAAGATCTGCATCGTCGGCGCTGGAGCCATCGGCGGATTCATCGGCACGCGGCTGGCGCGCGCCGGGGCCAACGTCGCGGTGCTCGCCCGTGGCACGACGGCCGCCGCGCTGCGCGCGCGGCGCTGGCGGCTGCAAACGCAGCAAGGATTGATCAGCGCACTGGCGAACGTCGCCGAGACTCCCTCGGCGCTCGGTCCGCAGGATCTGGTCATCGTGGCGGTCAAGGGTCCGTCGCTGGCCAGCGTTGCGGCGAGCGTCGGCCCGCTGCTCGGCCCCGATGCGGCGGTGCTCACGGCGATGAACGGCGTGCCCTGGTGGTTCTTTCACGGTTTCGGCACGGCGTATCGCGACCTGCGGCTCTCCTCGGTCGATCCCAAAGGCGAGATCGAGTCGGCGCTGCCGGCGCGGCGGATCGTCGGTTGCGTCGTCCATGCATCGTGCTCGACGCCGGAGCCCGGCCTGGTGCGGCATCACGGCGGCCAACGCCTGATCATCGGTGAGCCGGCGGGCGAGCCGGCGCCCCGCACCCACGCGATTGCGGCGCAACTGATTGCCGCCGGATTCGACGTCGAAGTCTCGAGCTGTATCCAGCGCGACATCTGGTACAAGCTGTGGGGCAACATGACGATGAATCCGATTTCGGCATTGACCGGCGCGACCGATGGACCGCATCCTCGACGACGAGCTGGTGAAGAGGTTCTGTCTTGCTGCGATGAGCGAGGCCGCGGCGATCGGCGCGAGCGATCGGCTGTCCGATCGAACAAAGCGGCGAGGACCGCGATCGCCGTGACGCGCCGGCTGGGCGCGGTCAAGACGTCGATGCTGCAGGACGTCGAAGCGCAGCGGCAGGTCGAGATCGACGTGTTATTGAGCGCCGTGCGCGAAATCGGCGAGCAGGTCGAGGTCGCCACGCCGGACGATCGATGCGCTGCTCGGGCTGGCGCGGCTGCAGGCGAGGTGCAGGGCCTCTACCCGTCGTAGCACCGCGGCTCGTGCGGCCCGCGGCAATCCCTCCTACAATGGGCCCATCGCCGCGGCGCGCAGCACGACTTCGTGCACAGGACTTGTTGCAATGAACGACAAAGAAATTCGCTTCCCAAGCCGACCTGGAAGCCAAGAAGGTCAGCTTCGACAAGCTGTCCGACCACGCCTACGCGTACACGGCCGAGGGCGATCCCAACACCGGCATCGTCGTCGGCGACGACGCGGTGATGGTGATCGACACGCAGGCGACGCCGGTGATGGCGCAGGACGTGATCCGCCGCATCCGCGAAGTCACCGACAAGCCGATCCGCTACGTCGTGCTGTCGCACTATCACGCGGTGCGCGTGCTCGGGCGCGTCGGGCTACAGAGCCCGAGCACATCATCGCGAGCCGCGACACCTACGACCTGATCGTCGAGCGCGGCGAAGCCGACATGAAGAGCGAGATCGAGCGCTTTCCGCGGCTGTTCCAGGCGGTCGAATCGGTGCCGGGCCTGACCTGGCCGACGCTCGTGTTCGAAAAGCGGCTGACGCTGTGGCTCGGGCAAGCTGCAGGTCGAGATCATGCAGCTCGGGCGCGGCCATACCAAGGGCGACACCGTCGTCTGGCTGCCGCAGGAGACGCATCCTCTTCTCGGGCGACCTGGTCGAGTATCGAGGCGACGCCGTACACCGGCGACGCCTACCTCGCCGACTGGCCGGCGACGCTCGATGCGATCGCCGCGCTCAAGCCGGCGAAGCTCGTGCCGGGCCGCGGCGCCGTCGCTGCAGACACCGGACGCAGGTCGACGGCCGGTCTCGACGGCACGCGCGCGTTCGTCACCGAGATGTTCGGCGCGGTGAAGCGCGGCGCGCGGCGCGGGCAAGGACTCTGCGCACCGTCTACAAGGAGACCTACGCGGCGCTCAAGCCCAAGTTCGGCGACTGGGTGATCTTCGACCACTGCCTGCCGTTCGACGTGACGCGCGCCTACGACGAGGCGACGCAGCTACCGCGATCCGCGCATCTGGACGGCGCAGCGCGACAAGGAGATGTGGGAGTCGCTCGAAGGCTAGAGCGCTCGACTGCGCGTCGCGTTGAAGACCTACACGCACCCGGTCTACGCGTATGTCCGCGCCCGCCGAGCTCGAGCGGCAACGACGCGACGCTGGCCGGTGGTCGTCGTCGGTGCCGGTCCGGTGGGCCTCGACCGCGGCGATCGATCTCGCGCAGCGCGGCATTCCAGTGTTGCTGCTCGACGAGGACGACACGCGTCAGCGTCGGGTTCGCGCGCGATCTGCTACGTCGAAGCGCGACGCTCGAGATCCTCGATCGCCTGGGCTGCGGCCGAGCGGCTCGTGCGAAAGGGCGTCGGCTGGAAGCGTCGGCAGGGTTTTCTTTCGCGACGAGCTAGTCTACGAATTCGACCTGCTGCCCGAGCGCGGGTCACCGCCGGCCGGCGTTCATCAACCTGCAGCAGTACTGGGTCGAGCAGTTCCTGGTCGAGCGCGCTGAGCGCAGCTCGCGCAGGCCGAGCTGCGCTGGCGCAACAAAGTCGTCGGCGTCGACACCGCAAGCCGACCGCGTCGACGCTACGGATCAGCGCACCCGATGGCGAATACAGTGCATCGCTGCGACTGGCTGATCGCCGCCGACGGCGCGCGCAGCCGATGCGCAGCATGCTCGGGCTCGAATGCGAAGGGACAGGTCTTTCACGATCGCTTCCTGATCGCCGACATCCGATGACGCTCCGGACTTTCCGGCCGAGCGCCGGTTCTGGTTCGATCCGCCGTTTCATCGCAACCAGTCGGCGCTGCTGCATCGCCAGGCCGACGACGTCTGGCGCGTCGACTTCCAGCTCGGCTGGGACGCCGATCCGGAGACGAAGAAACAGCCGGAGCGCATCGTCCCGCGGCATCCGCGCGATGCTGGGCGACGACTGCCGCAGTTCGAGATCGAATGGGCGAGCGTCTACACGTTCCAGTGCCGGCGCATGCGTTCGTTCCGGCACGGCCGCGTGCTGTTCGCCGGCGATGCCGCGCACCTGGTGTCGCCGTTCGGCGCGCGGCGGCGCGAACTGCGGCATCCAGGACGCCGACAACCTGGCGTGGAAGCTCGATCTGGTGCTCGCCGGGCAGGCGCCCGAGCGTCTGCTCGACAGCTACGACGCCGAGCGTGCTTACGCGGCCGACGAGAACATCCGGCACTCGACGCGCAGTCACCGATTTCATCACGCCGAAAAGCGACGTCAGCCGCATGTTTCGCGACGCCGTGCTGTGCGCTCGCCGAAGCGCACCCATTCGCGCGAGCGCTGGTCAACAGCGGCCGGCTGTCGCTGCCGGCAACGCCTTTCCGGATCGTCGCTCAATACGCCGGACAGCGCGGGCGCTTTCGGCGGCGGGCCGGTTCCGGGCGCCGTCGCGATCGACGCGCCGGTCGCCGGTCCGCGCGGCGGCTGGCTGCTCGGTTATCTCGATGCCGGCTTCGCCTTGCTGTGCTTCGGAAGCGCCGTGCCCGCCGATGCGGTGCGTTCGCTTGCTCAGGACGGCATCGCCTGCGCGGTGGTGCAAGTCGGCGGGGCGCCGTCGAGCGGCGCCTGCCTGATCGAGGACAGTCGAAGGCCTCGCGGCCAGACGCTATGACGCGAGGCCAGGCACCTGCTACCTGTTGCGTCCCGACCAGCATGTCTGCGCGCGCTGGCGCGCGTTCGAGCTCGGCGCCGTGCGCGCGGCGATCGCGCGTGCCACCGCGCAGTCCGTCCAGGCAGCGAAGGTGGCGGCGTGACGGCGCTCAACACCGAGGCCAATCTTTCGGCGCCCGACGACTTCTATCAGGAGCTGATCGATGCGCACCGCGATCTTACCGAGGCGCAAAGCGCGCTGCTCAACGCAGCTTGATCCTGCTGCTGGCCAACCACGTCGGCGACCTCGCGGTGCTGCGCGAGGCGCTCGCCGCAGCGCGCCAGGACCTGGGCGCGGTAAAATAAGCTCGCGGTATGATCCGCGAAATCCCATGACGACCAAGACTACCGACGCCGACGCGGCGCAAGCGGCGCGGCGCCGGCCGCGAAGCCCGATCGCGGATGCGGCCGTTGAGCTACCAATCCGGATTCGGCAACGAGTTCGCGACCGAAGCGCTGCCCGGCGCGTTGCCCGATAGGTCAGAATTCGCCGCAGCGCGCGCCGTACGGTCTCTACGCCGAGCAACTGTCGGGTACCGGCGTTCACCGCGCCGCGCGCCGTCAATCGTCGCATCGTGGCTGTACCGCATCCGCCCGGCCGCCGTGCACGAGCCGTTTCGGCCGCATCGACAACGGCCGCATCGAAAGCCGCTTCGATCGACGTGCCGACGCCGCCTAACCAGCTGCGCTGGGACCCGCTGCCGATGCCGTCGCCGCGACGCCGACCGACTTCATCGATGGCCTGGTGACGATGGCCGGCAACGGCGATCCGGCCGCGCAGAACGGCTGCGGCATCCACGTGTACGCGGCGAATCGTTCGATGACGCGATCGCTTCTTCTACGATGCCGACGGCGAGCTGCTGATCGTGCCGCAGCAGGGCCGCGCTGCGCTTCGACACCGAGCTCGGGCGCATCGACGGCGAGCCGCAGGAGATCGTCGTGATCCCGCGCGGCGTGCGCTTCCGCGTCGAGCTGCCTCGACGGCCGCGGCGCGCGGCTACGTCTGCGAGAACTTCGGCGCGCCGTTCAAGCTGCCGGACCTGGGCCCGATCGGCTCCAACGGACTCGCCAATCCGCGCGACTTCCTGACGCCGCGTCGCGTGCGTACGAGGACCGCGAGTGGCAGCTTCGAGCTGGTCGCCAAGTTCATGGGCAATCTCTGGACGGCCGCGATCGACCATTCGCCGCTCGACGTCGTCGCCTGGCACGGCAACTACGCGCCGTACAAAGTACGACCTGCGCGCGCTTCAACGCGATCGGCTCGATCAGCTTCGACCATCCCGATCCGTCGATCTTCCTGGTGCTGCAGTCGCCGACCGACACGCCCGGGCGTCGACACGATCGACTTCGTGATCTTTCCGCCGCGCATGGCTGGTGATGGAGCACACGTTCCGGCCGCCGTGGTTCCACCGCAACGTCGCCGAGCGAGTTCATGGGCCTGATCGCACGGCGTCTACGACGCCAAGGCCGAAGGCTTCCTGCCGGGCGGCGCGAGCCTGCACAACTGCATGACGCGGCCACGGGCCGGACGCCGGACACGTTCGCGAAGGCGTCAGCACGCGCCGACGTGTCGAAGCCGCACGCGCATCACGCGACACGATGGCGTTCATGTTCGAGACGCGCGCGGTCATCCATCCGACGCGGTTCGCGCTGGAATCGGCGCAGCGTCAACCCGAGTATTACCGCTGCTGGGCGACGCTAGCCAGCCATTTCGATCCGGACAAACCCTGAAAGGCCCGATGAGCGCCTCCTACGAGAACATCGTCGTCGAAACGCGCGACCGCGTCGGCATCATCCGCCTCAACCGGCCGCAGCGCATGAACGCGCTCAACGAGGCGCTGGCCGGCGAGCTCGGCCGCGCGCTCGCCGCGTTCGACAGCGACGCCGCGCATAGGCGCGATCGTCATCACCGGCAACGAAAAGGCCTTCGCCGCGGGCGCCGACATCGGCGCGATGGCCGAGTGGGACTACCAGAAGGTCTACGCCGACAACTACATCATGAGCTGGGAGTCGGTGCGCAGCGCGCGCAAGCCGGTGATCGCCGCGGTCGCCGGCTATGCGCTTGGCGGAGGCTGCGAGCTGGCGATGATGTGCGACCTGATCATCGCCGCCGATACGGCGAAATTCGGCCAGCCGGAGATAACCATCGGAACGATGCCCGGCATGGGCGGGACGCAGCGCTTGCCGCGCGCGGTCGGCAAGGCGAAGGCGATGGACTGGTGCCTGACCGGCCGCATGATCGATGCGCCGGAAGCCGAGCGCTCGGGGCTGGTCGCGCGGGTCGTGCCCGGCCGACAAGCTGTTCGACGAAGCGCTGGCGGTGGCGGCCAAGATCGCCGGCTACTCGCTGCCCGTCGTGCTGAAGATCAAGGAAGCGATCAATCGCGCGTACGAGTCATCGCTGTCCGAGGGCCTGCTGTCCGAGCGCCGCGAGTTTCACGCGACCTTCGCACTCGACGATCAGAAGGAAGGCATGCGCGCGTTCGTCGAAAAGCGCAAGCCGAGTTCAAGCACCGCTAGGCCTGGGCTCACGCTCTTCCCGGACGCGCGCGGGCACGCCGGCGTTGATCAAAGCAGCGGGCTCAGCAGCCGCGCGCAGATTCTCTGCCACCTTCATTAGCCCCGGGTCGCTTCGACCAACCGGCCCGGGTCGAGCATCTGTCCGCCGCGCAGAATAGCGCGCCTGTTCGCGTGCCAGGCTGGCGCACACGGCGGCGTCGTAGAGCAGGACGACGATCTCGGCGTTGAGCGCGAACGAGCGCACGTCGAGATTCGACGATCCGATCCAGGCGATCCGGTCGTCGATCGTGACGTGCTTGGCGTGCAGGAAGCGCGTGCCATAGCGGCAGATACGGACACCCGAGTCCAGAAGCTCGTCGTAGTAGGAGCGCTGCGCCAGGTGCACGAGGATCTGATCCATCTGCAGCGGCACGACCAGGGTCACGTCGATGCCGCGCAGAACGGCGGTCTGCAGCGCTTGCAGCAACGCTTCGTCGGGAACGAGATAAGGCATCGTGATGACGACGCGGCTTGCCGCCGCGTGGATCAGCGAGACGATCAGGCGCTGGTTGTTCTCGCGTGGGTAGCCGGGGCCGCTCGGCAGCGCCTGCACAGTCACGTCGCCGGTGATCCTCGGCTCCGGAAAGTAGCGCAGATCGCCGAGAGCCTCGCTGGTTTCGGCGTACCAGTCCTCGACGAAAACCGCCTGCAGCTCGAGTGCGATCGGCCCGCTCAGGCGCACGTTCAGCTCCTCGAAGGTGAGGCCGCGCTTGAATGTCGCGTCGACCAGGTTCTGCGATCCGACATACGCGACGCGCCCGTCGATCACCGCGATCTTGCGGTGGTTGCGCAGATCGATGCGGCCGGTGCGGCGGCGGAAGAAGCCGACACCCATCGTCTCCTCCGCCAGGATTCCCGCCGCCAGCAGCCGCGGCAGCATCCGTCCGAAATCCGGACGCGACCCCAGCGAATCGGCGAGCAGGCGGCAGACGACGCCGCGGTCGACGGCCCGCCCCAGCGCATCGACGACGCGCGCCGTCGTGGCGTCGTCGGCAACGATGTAGAACAGCAGGTGCACGTGGTCGTGCGCCATGTCGATGTCGGCGATCAGCCGGTCGATCGATCCCGTCGTAGTCGGCGAGGATCTCCGCGGTATTGCCGCCCAGTATCGGAAGCCGCCCGAGGTTTTCGGCCAACGTCACGGCATGATCGAGCGTCGGGCCGAGCTGCGGATGGAAGATGTTCGGGTCGCGGCCGAGCCGCTCGTACAGCCGGCTTGGCAAGCTCCATGAACTCGACATGACGCTGAGGCGCCAGGCCGGCGGCGTCGGCCGGCCGATGAGCAAATACAGCGCGATGCCGATGCGCCGGCTCGAAAAAGATCAGCAGCAACCAGCCCTTGGCCGCTTCGGGCGAGCGCCGGAATGGCACGACGACGATCATCGCGATGCGCACCGCCCATTCGGCGGCAAAAAAACGTTGACAGAAGGTCTGGTCGGTGAAGCGCGGGCATTGTCGTCATGCGTCGCCAATTGCGCCGCGCTCGATCGGCGCGTTCGTCAATTGCAGCAGGACTCGGCGCCCACGATGGCGCGCGGCGCGCAGCCGCAGCCGCTCCGCGCTGTCTCGACGGGCGTGACGTCCGCGCCACCGACGACAGGGACGCCGCTCAGTGTATGAAAGGTCTCCCAGGCGATGCCGGCAGGGTCGGTCACCCAGTATTTGTCGGAACGCACATAGCAGCAGTCGGCGTTCTTTTCCGCGACCAGGTGCCGATCCGCCGCCAGAAGCTGGGCCTCCATCGCGTCGAGCTCGGTCGAGCTTTCGACCTGGAAGCCGAGATGATTGACGCCCCGCGCTGCCGGCGCGTGTCGAGATGGCGAAGTTGACGCGCGGATCGTCGCAGCATCCATTTGGCGTAATCGTCCTTGCGCAGCGTGGGCTCGGCGGCGAACAACGCGGAATAGAACCGGATGCTCGCTGCGAGATCCGGTACCGAGACGTGGACGTGAAATCGTTTTCATGCGGCTCTCCTCTTGGGGTCGTACCGTGGGTTTGGGGATGAGTGAACGCCGTGCGCTCGGCCGCGGCCTGCGGCGAGCAATCGGAGGCGCAGGCGGTCGGCTGATCGTCGTCGCCGAAGGCGGCGCGGCAACAGTTCTCGCTCAGGTAGGCGACCAGACTGCGCATCGCGGCGAAGTCAGTCGCGTAACGGATGGAGCGGCCCTGTTGCCGCGCCGACACCAGCCCGCGCCGTCGCCAGCTCCTTGATGTGGAACGACAGGGTTGCGGGCGGCAAGCCGAGCTGACGGCCGATCTCGCCCGCGGGAAGGCCAGAGGTCCGTGCTCGACCAGCAAGCGGAAGACTACCGAAGGCGGGTTTCCTGGGCCAGCGCAGCCAAGGCACGCAAGGCGGACGATGTTTCCATATTTCCAGAATAATGGAAATATGAGTTCCTATGTCAAGAGCTTCTCTCCCGTTTTCTGGCTCTGCCGCCAGCGCCAGCAGCAACCAGGGTATGCCGGCCAGCGAAACGACGGTCCACAGGACGACCGCCAAGGCGCTGCGGCTCGGCGGCGGTGGAAGGAGATCAGGATCGCGCAGTTCCGGCGGAAAGAGACGCGGCGGCACCGGAATGATCTTGGCCTGGCTGCGATCGGCGGGAAGCCGCGCTGCGTACTCGCGCTTGGTGACGACGGCAAAGTCGCCCCAGGCGCGGCTCGACGGGCAGCTGCGGCACGCGCAGCCAGACCAGCGCCTCGATGTCTTCGGCGAGCATCGTCTCTCGAACGGCGTGAGCTCACGCGAACTCGGTCGCGCCGCGCAGCCGCAACAGATCGGCTGCCGATCTCCTCGAACGCCGCCGCGGGAAACATGCGCGTGCCATCCTCGCTCAGGTAATCGAACGCTCGCCGCGCGCTGGCGATGCTCCGCTCGCGAAGCGCGACCCAGGGTACGGCGAGCCAGGCCAGCACGCGGCTGATCGGGCTTGCGCGCGTGGACGTTCCAGCCGAGTGCGCGCAGCGCGTCGATGCTGATGCCGGCGCAGTTCATCGTCACGTTGCCGTAGACCGAGCTGATGCCGGTAGAACTGGTTGTAGACGCGGTTGATCGCGCCCTTGCACATGGCTTGCCGTCCGGTCGCGGCTGAGAACCGCGACCAGCAGGTGCGAGGGCCGGTACCAAGCCTGGCCGCTGTTCAGGTCGGCCAGGTAGCGGTCGAGCGGCACTGCGGCGGCGATGATGCCTTTTTCGCTGAACAGATCGAGCGTGTAGAAATTGTTTGCCATCCAGTCGTCGATCCCGCCGTCGTCGCCGACGCGGCCGGTCACGATCGCGAAGTGGCCGCCGTGGGCTTCGTCGTCGTCGCCCTGGGCGCCGTTGAGCATCGCGGCGAGCACCGGCTTGCCGACGCAGCGGCGCGCCGCGCCGGCGTGCGCTCCCACAGCTGATTGCGGCGAAGCCGCTGGTCGCGCCGCCGCGCGGCTCGGCGCGCAAAAGCTTCCGCACCGCCTCGGGCGATGGGTCTGCGGCAGCCTCGGGCGACGACGCGGCAGCGTCATTCACGTCGAGCCGGAAATCCTCCGGCCATATCGAGCGGGCGGTGAACTTGCCTTCGGCGATTTCGCCGCGCATCTTCAGCGTCCTGCCGGTGAAATAAGCGACCGAGGCCGCGTTGTAATACGAGCGATTGAGCGGAATCTTGGGCACGACCTCGAACGCCGTCGTCGTGCCCGCGACCGCGATGCGCGAACCTCGCCGCGTCGAGTCGCGCGCCGCGCAGCACCGCCGGCAGCGAGCGACCCAGATCAGCGTCGGATAATCGGGCGGGGTTCCCGGCGCATGGCTCGCCGCCAGCGCGCGACGTCGTCGAACGTGTGTTGCGCCGCGGGCGAATCCTGCAACGGGTAGCCCGGGTCGCGGTACGGCGATCGCCTCATCGCGGAAATACCACAGCGCCTGCGGTATCGGCGTCGCAATCGGCGCAGCGCCCGTCGGTCAGGCGGAAGTCGGCGGCGCGATAAAGACCGATGTTGCCGTCGCCGGCAGGCTCCTGCGCCGGGCGCCCGGTCATGACCAGACCTTGGCTGGCGATCGCAGGTCGGCGCGGACCGTGGCGGTGCGCCGGCGTTGCAACGACGACAGCCGTGCGGCGCGCCGACGCGATCGCTTCCCGCCACACGACATGCGCATCGGGCGAGGTCCATACGCGCCAATGCAGACGCGACAGCGCGATCGGGTCGCCGAGCAAGCGGAGTTTCGAGGACGCGCTCAAGCCGTCGGGTCCTTCGACCAGCGCGACGTCGACCTTTTGCATCCGCTGGTTCTGGACCAGCGCTGTCCGCAGTAAATCGGGCGACGGCGGCGGCGCAGGCCAGCGCGTTGGTGGCAGGGTCGATGACCGCATCGACAAAGCCCGGCGGCATCGGCGCGGAGGCAACCGCCTGCATCATCGCGCGCGTATCTCCGCCGGCGGCCGCGTTTCTTCCGGAATCAGGAACAGCCGGGCCGCGCGCAGTCGGCGCCCGAGGCGGAGTCGGCTCGAATAGACCGGAAAGCGGTATCGAAAGCATCCAGCGCACCGACGATAGGCAACAGCCACCAGAGGAACGACGGATTGAGCCAATACACGCCAGCGGCCCAAAGCGATGCCCAGCAGCGTGTGCGCGCCGTGTCGCCGCAGCGCTTCACGCCACGTGGTTTCGGCGTCCTCGCGCGTCGGCGACTGCCAGTGGATCGCCCAGCCGGCGAAAGCGCCGACGTACGAACTGCGTAGTGGAACAGCATCCGTATCGGCGCGAGCAGCGCGCGAGATCAGCATCTCGCCGAGCACGCTCAAGCCGAGGCGCGCGCCGCCTCCGTACTCGGCTGCGCCGCGCACGACGATGCAGCAGCGCGCCGAGCACCTTCGGCAGGAACAGCAGCAGTCGCCGTCGCGCGAAAAAGCGCGATCGCCCATTCCGGATGCCACTCGGGCCACAGCGGAAAAAGCTGGAAGGGCTGCACGAAATACTTGGGCTCGCTCAGCGCGTGAACCGCCGAGCAGCGCCGTCGACAGGATCAGGAACAGGAACCACAGCAGGCGCGGACAGGTAGGCCATGACGCCGGTCATGAACACCGCGCGGTGCGCGGCGTGAAGGCCGCGCATCAGGAACAGCGCGGAAGTTCATCAGGTTGCCCTGGCACCAGCGCCGGTCGCGCGTCAGCTCGTCGATCAGGTTCGGCGGCATTTCCTCGTAGCTGCCGGCGAGGTCGTAGGCGATCACACTGCCACCCAGCCGGCGCGCGCATCAGCGCCGCCTCGACGAAATCGTGCGACAGGATCTCGCCCGGACAGCGTGCCGTGCCCCGGCAGGCGGCCGAGCGCGCAATGCCGCATGAACGGCGCGACGCGGATGATCGCGTTGTGGCCCCAGTAATGCGATTCGCCGAGCTGCCAGAAGTGCAGGCCGGCGGTGAACAGCGGCCCGTAGACGCCGGTGGCGAACTGCTGGACGCGCGCATAGAGCGTGTCGCGCCCGGCCGCGTGCGGCGCCGTCTGGATGATGCCGGCGTCGGGGTTCGCCTCGCTCAGCCGCACGAGCGCGGTGCAGGCAGCTCGCCGCTCATCACGCTGTCGGCGTCGAGCACGATCATGTAGCGGTAGCGGTTGCCCCAGCGCCGGCAGAAATCGGCGATGTTGCCGCTCTTGCGCTTGATCCGGTGCTGGCGCCAGCGATAGAACACGCGGTCGAAGCCGTCGACCGCGCGGCACAGCGCCAGCCACGCGTCCAGCTCGGCGACGCGCATGTCCGGCATTGCTGCTGTCGGAGAGCACGAAGAAATCGAAATGCTTCAGGTCTCCCGGTGCGGGCGAGCGACTCGTAGCGTGGCGCGCAGGCCGGCGAAGACGCGCGCGACGTTCTCGTTGCAGATCGGCATGATGATCGCGACGCGCGCGTTCGGATCGATCGGAGTATCGCGGGGCGCGCGCATCGCGTGAGATCGCGTAGCGATCGCTTGCCGACACCAGCAGGACGAAGCCGGCCATCGCGGTCCAGAAACCCGCCGAAACCCAGCCGAACAGGATCGCGAAGAGTATGAGGATCGCGATTTCCAGCGGCTGCGCGACCGTGATACGGCAGCACGGCGACCATGAAATTGCTCGCGATATACGGTTTGCGACGATCCAGGCCCATCAGGACGAGGCGCCGGAACGTCGCGGCGCGACGCCATCGTTCGCGATGTTTCGGCGCGCGTTGAATCGGATCGGCGCCGGCGTCGCCCGGTTCGCTGCGCGTCGCTCGCGCGCGGCGTCGTCGTGGCGCACGAAGCGCAGGAACCACCGTGCCAGCAGCCCGCGCGGCCAGGCGTGCGGCACCATCGAGGTTCGCGTCAGCGGAGGTGCCGTGACCAGGCGGTCGCGTCCGAGGGCATCGTGCGTCAGCGGTGGCGGACGGATGGCGTCGCTCGCCGCGTACGCGAGCTCGAGGCGCTGGCGGATCGTCGCCAGGCCGCGGATTGTCGGGATCGACGTCGCCGCCGGCAGAGCCTCGTGCAAGCGCAGCATCTTCGCGCGGACGGAGTCGGCGACCGTTCCGACATCGCCGGCGACACGCCGCAGCAGTGCAGCGCGTTGCTCGGGCGCGAGCGGCAAGTCGATCCAGATAGCGGATGCAGGCGTCGGCGGCGTCGTCGGCGCCGGCTACTCGGGAGGAAGGATGTAGCTCCACGTTTCCGACACCGCGTTGTTGCCGCCGGCGCAGATAAGCGCGCAGTTCGACCGGCTTGCTCGTATCGCGGCGTTTGACGCGCAATGCCGGAGCGCCAGCCGCCGGCCGCATCGTTGCGGTAGTCCGATCAGCTCGACGACCTCGCCGTTGGCGTCCGCCGACGCGATGCCCTCGATCTTGGCATCCGGCCGGCAGCTTGCGCAGCGCGGGCCCGTCGAAGTCGATGACAAAGCCGATGCTGCCGTCGTCGTTGCGGACGTAGCCGCGACCGCGCCGGGTTTGGGTCACCCACGAAGTCGGCGGGCGTACCCAGGCGTCCTTCTGCCACAGGATGCGGTATTCGATGTCGTACGGCTGCTGCGGGGCCGGCGTCCTGTCCGGCACCCAGTACGCGACGATGTTGTCGTTGGTCTCGTCGGGACTGGGGATCTGCACCAGCTCGACTCTGCCGGTTCCCCACAGATCCTTTGCGGCTCGATCCATGCGCTGGGGCGAAGGTCGTAGCGCGCTTCCAGATCCTCGTAGTGCTCGAAGTCGCGGTCGCGCTGCATGATGCCGAAGCCGGACGGATTCGCCGACCGCGAACGACGTCGACCAGCAGCCGCTTCGGGATTGACCAGCGGCCGCCAGATCCATTCGCCGGTTCCCGACGCGATCGACAGGCCGTCCGAGTCGTGGACTTCGGGACGGTAGTCGTCGCGGGCCGACGCGCTGGTTCTCGCCGAAGAAATACATCGTCGTCAGCGGTGCGAAGCCCGGGCTTGCTGACGAATTCGCGCAGGAAGAGCCGAGCCTTGACATCGACTGCGGTGTCGACTACCGCGGCTTGACTGACGAAGCTGTAGGCGCCGGTCATGCGCCGGGAGTCGAGCAGCGCGTAAGATCGTGAGCTCGTCGCACCGGGCGCCGGCCGCCTGATCCAGAACTCGACGAACTGCGGAAACTCCTCGCCGGACCGAGCGCCGTGTCGACGGCAAGGCCGCGCGCCGACAGCCCGTAGCGCTGGCCTTTGCCGAGCGCGCGAAAATAACTGGCGCCGAGAAACACCAGCGACCTCGTCCTTGTACTTCGGCGAATTGATCGCGTAATGCAGGCGAAATCCCGCGAACCGAGCCGCGCGCATCTCCTTGGGATCGATGGCATTGGCGCCGTAGTTGAACAGCTCGGGATTGAACCGCACTTCGCGCACGACGTCGCCGACCAGCTCGTTGATCTTGACGGGGTCCCTGAAGTTCTGTCCCTCGTGGAAGAATGCGATCTCGAACGGCAGTCCCTCTGGGCGCCAGAGCGAGCGGTCCGGCTTGAAGCGGATGTCGCGGAAATGGTCGTAGTCAGCTTTGGCCAGCGCATCCGGGCAGCTTGTCGGTGCGCGCCTTGTACGAGGTCGCGGCGCGCTGCGCGGCGATTTTCGACGACGTCGTCGAAGCGAAGCCGGTCGCAAGCCGGGGCCAGCAGCAGCGTCGCGGCGGCGAGCACTGCCGCAACAAACGGTCGAACCGGTTGCGCCTGCCATCGCCTCGGCCTTCCGATCGGCATCGAACCGCTGGCTATCATGCCCGTCTGCCCGGTCGCGAAGGAGTTATCGGCGCCAGTGATGCCCGTCAGGCATCGCTCGAGCGACCGGTCGATCAAGAGTCAGGCGCGCCGGTTCAAGTCCACGCGCGAGGCGGAGACCGGAAAACTGCCAGCGCGCGGCGGCAGGGAAAAATTTCGGTAGGTGGCGCGGATGTGCGAACGCGGTGTCACGCAGGAGCCGCCGCGCAACACGTACTGGTTGCATGAACTTTCCGTTGTACTCGCCGATGCGCGCCGGACGCCGGGCGAAACCCCGGATACGGCGCCGTACGTCGCTCCGCGTCCATTCCCAAACATCGCCGAACAGTCTGCGTCAGCGCGCCGCGCCAGCGGCAGCCGATGGGCGCGGCAGCAGCGCGCCGTCCTCGACAAACGATCCGTCGACCGGCACGGTGCCGGCGGCGAGCTCCCATTCCGACTTCGGTCGGCAAGCCGCGCGCCCGCCCAGCGCGCGTAGGCATCGGCCTCGAACAGGCTGACGTGGCACACCGGGCGCAGCAGCGTCGAGTCGGCAGCATGCCGCGCAAGCGTGAACCGGCGCCAACCGCCGGCGTCGAGCCGCCCAGTACAAGCGGCGAGCCGATTCCATGCCGGCGTTGAGCCAGTCCCAGCCTTCGGATAGCCACAAGCTCGGGCCGCGCGATAGCCCACCGTCGCCGATGAATGCCAGGTAGTCGCCGTTGGTACACCGGCGCTGCTCGCCAGCGCGAAAGGCGCCAGAAACTGCTCGATGGCGCGGCATTTCGTTGTCGAAGGCAGAAACCGGCGCCGTCGTGTCCGATCTCGGCCAAGCCGCTCGTCGAACTCGATCCAGGCCGGCGCGGCCGCGTCGCTACTGCGGCGCGGCCGTCGCGCCGGCGCAGCGCGGAGGTACGCGGGTTGCAGCGGGTTGCATGAAAGCATGTGCAGCACGTCGGTCAGGATCAGTTCCTGATGCTGCTGCTCGTGTTGCAGACCGAGCTCGATCAGATCGCGCAAGCTCGGTGTCGCCGCCATCGTGCCGCGCGAGCAAGCGCTGCATCGCCGTCATCGACGTGCGCGCGGTACGCGACGCGATGTCGTCGGCGCGACGGCACGCGAAATGAGCCCGCGCTGGGGCCGCGGGTGCTTGTCGCCGACGGCGTTGTAGTAGGAGTTGAACAGCGATCCGGAATGCCGGATCGCACGAAGCGATAGCCGGGAAGCGCGGCATCGAGCAGAAAGGTCTCGAAAAACCAGCTGGTGTGCGCGAGATGCCATTTGACCGGGCTCGCGTCGGGCATCGACTGAATCGCGCAGTCCTCGTCCGACAGGACGGCGGCCAGCGCCTCGGTGGCGGCGCGAACCTTGCGATACCGGTCGGACAGCGAAGCTTCGTGGGACCTTCGCCGCGGATGGCGGGATCGTGCGCAGATGCGATCGTTCGGTCATGGCAGGTCCTTGCGCCGGTGGGCTCACTGCGATGCGGCTTCGGCGGCTGGAGTTCAGTCGACGACGACATGCGGACGGCCCGCGGTGATCTCGCCGATAACGGCAGCGTGCTCGAAACCCTCGCTGCTGAACACCGCCAGGACTTCGCTCGACCGCAGCCGGCGCGCATGCGGCGAGCAGTCCGCCGGATGTCTGCGGATCAGTCAGCAGGCCTGCGCGCGCGACGTCACCGGCCCGCGCGCCAGGTGACCTCGGCGCCGTAGCCGGCCCAGTTGCGACCCGATCCGCCGGTGATCGATCCCGCGCGCGAGCCGAGCGTCAGCACGCCGGGAAGCAGCGGCACGCGGTCGAACGCGAAGCCGCGCGCCGACTCCCGAGCCGCGGCAGATCTCAAGCAGGTGGCCGAGCAGGCCGAAGCCGGTGACGTCGGTCAGCGCGTGCACGCCGTCCATGCCGCCGAGCGCGATGCCGGGCGTGTTGAGCTGCGTCGTGCTGCGCGACCATCGGCGGCGTACTGCTCGGCGCCGAGTTGCCCTTCTTCAGCGCGGCCCCGCAAGATGCCGATGCCCAGCGGCTTGCCGAGCACCAGCGCGATCGTCCGGGCATCGCGCCGACGTTGCGCTTGACCCGGCGCGGATCGACGGTCCCGATCGCCGACCAGTCCGTAGATCGGCTCGACCGAATCGATCGTATGTCCGCCGGCGAGCGGAATGCCGGCTCTGGCGCAAGTCGCCTCACCGCCGCGAGGATGCGCGCGGATCGTCGCCAGCGGCAGCCGGTCGAGCGGCATCGCCGACCAGCGCCAGCGCAAACAGCGGCGTTGCCGCCCATCGCATAGACGTCCGACAGCGCGTTGGTCGCGGCGATGCGCCGAAGTCGAACGGATCGTCGACAATGGGCGTGAAAAAATCGGTTGTGGCGACAATCGCCTGCGCGGTCGTTCAGCCGGTACACGGCGGCATCGTCCGACGTTTCGATGCCGACCAGCAGCTCTTGCGGCAACAAGCCCGGCGACGATCTGGCGATCAGCTCCCGCAACACGCCCGGGGCGATCTTGCAGCCGCAGCCACCGCCATGACTGAATTCGGTCAGGCGGATCGGCGGGGCAGCGGTGGTATCCATCCGGTCGTATGTGCTTTGACAATCCGAGCATACGTCGCTCGCACCGCGACATTCTAATCGAACGACAGGCGGCCGCCGTGCCCGAGCCGCGATCGGCGCTTCCAGAGCACGCGCGCCTTGAGAACTATCGGCACAAACGAACAGTCGAAGCGGGCCGCGGACGGCATTCGTCGGCCGGAAGCTTGGTCTCGTCGGGCCGAACTGCCATGCCCCTTCGCTGGTGGCAGGCATTCCGCTATCCTACGGCGGGCGGATCGAGAGCGGTCGGGTGTTGCGGCCGCGGACGCGAGCGGGCAAGGTTCCAAGGTTTGAGAGGAGTCTGCTGACAGTGCAGAACCGGGACATCGAATAGTGCGCAAAGAAGTGGCGATGTCCGTCGGGCGCTGGGCTCGCCTCGTCGCGACGATAGCGATGGTGGCCGCGGTCGTGACGATGGTCCACGGCAGCGAAGCGCCGAAATTCGGATTCGACGCACCTGGGATTGCGCAAGGCGAGTCCGGTCGTCGACCCGTTCCTGATCGATCTGCAGGAGCGGACATTCCGGTTTTTCTGGGACACCGCCAATCCGAAGAACGGCCTGGTGCCGGATCGCTATCCGACGCCCTCGTTCTCCAGTGTCGCCGCGGTCGGATTTCGCGCTGACCGCCTACCCGGTCGGTGTCGAGCGCGGTTATGTCGACGCGCAAGGCGGCGCGCCAGCGGCGTGCTCGCGACGCTGCGCTTCTTCAAGCAACGCCCCGCAGAGCGCGCATGCGCGCGGCGTCGCCGGGTACAAGGGCTTTTCTACCACTTCCTCGACATGAAGACCGGCGAGCGCTTCGCGGACAGCGAGCTTTCCACCGTCGACACCGCGATCCTGCATGGCCGGTGCCTTGTTCTGCCAATCGTATTTCGACGGCTCGGACGCGGAGGAAGTGGAAATCCGCGCGCTGGTCGACGAGATCTACCGCCGCGTCGACTGGACGTGGGCGCAGCCGCAGGCCTCCGGCGATCAGTCTCGGCTGGTCGCCCGAAGACGGCTTCCTCGAATACGACTGGCGCGGCTACAACGAGGCGATGCTGGTCTACCTGCTGGCGCTCGGCTCGCCGACGCATCCCGGTCGGCGCCCGAGGCCTGGACCGAGTGGACCAGCACCTACGACCAGTCACTGGGGCAAGCATTTCGGACAGGAATACCTGGGCTTCGCCCCGCTGTTCGGCCATCAGTACACGCACGTGTGGCTCGACTTCCGCGATGTCCAGGATGCCTATATGCGGCCGGCGCGGCCTCGACTACTTCGAGAACACGCCGCCGCGCGATCTACGCGCAGCAGGCGTACGCGGTCGCCAATCCGCGGCAATGCAAGGACTATGGCGCGATGATCTGGGGCACTGACCGCCAGCGATGGGCCGGCGCGACATGGAGCTGGAAGTCGCCGGCGGCATGCGGCTGTATCGCAGCTACGCGCGCGCGCGGGATCGGCGGCAGGCGCGGGCACGCACGACGATTGCACGCTGGCGCCGACGGCGGCGGTGGCGTCGCTGCCGTTCGCGCCCGGAACTTGCGATCCCCGCCGTGCTCGAAATGAACAAGCGCTTCGGCAACTATATCTATGCGAAGTACGGGTTTCTCGACGCGTTCAACCTGAGCTTCAACTTCGACGGACCGCTGCGCATGGCCGCTGCATTCCCGGATTCGGCTGGGTCGATGGTCGACTACCTCGGCATCGACCAGGGGGCGATCTTCGCGATGATCGAGAATTACCGCAGCGACATGATCTGGCGGGTGATGCACACGAATCCGTACGTGCGGAGCGGCCTGCAGCGCGCCGGCTTCTCCGGCGGCTGGCTCACCGCGTCGCGATGAATCGCTCCGGCACGCCGCGCGCTCGCGCGCGGCGGTGCTCTTGTCGCCTGTCGCCGCCGTATCGCTGGCGGCGTCGCTGCGCCCGCTCGCCCCCGCCGGCGAAACCGTGCTGAGTTCTGGGCGATGGGCCGCGAGGGCGAAGTCGTCGTCCAGCTGCTGCCCGAGTTCGAGCGCACGCATCCGGGCATCCGCGTCGAGGTCCAGCAGCTGCCGTGGACCGCGGCGCATGAGAAGCTCCTCACCGCCTTTGCCGGCGATGCCACGCCGGATATCTGCCAGCTCGGAAATACCTGGATTCCGGAATTCGTGGCGCTGGGCGCGCATCGCAGCCGCTCGACCGGTACGTCGCCGATTCGCCGGTGGTCGATCCCGCCGACTATTTCAGCGGCATCTGGGACACCAACATCGTCGGGGGCGCGCTGTATGGCGTGCCGTGGTACGTCGACACGCGGCTGCTGTTCTATCGGCGCGATTTGCTCGCCCAGGCCGGGCTATGCGCGCCGCCCGCGTCGTGGCCGGAATGGACGCGCGATGCTGGCCGCCGTCAAGCAGCGCGCCGGGCCCGAGCGTTACGCGATCCTGCTGCCGCTGAACGAATTCGAGCCGCTGCTGGCGCTGGCGCTGCAGCAGGACGGAGCCGCTGCTGCGCGACGATGGCCGCTGGGGCAATTTCGACAGCGCCGGCTTCCGCCGCGCGCTGCAGTTCTACGTCGATGCATTCCGGCGCGGCTGGCGCGCCGGCCTCGACCGGCGTCGATGTCTCGAACGTATGGAACGAGTTCGGGCGCGGCTACTTCGCGTTCTACATCTCCGGCCCCTGGAACATCGGCGAGTTCAAGCGACGCCTGCCGGCGAGCGAGCAAGGCGACTGGATGACCGCGCCCTTGCCCGGCCCGAACGGCCCCGGCGCGTCGATCGCGGGCGGGTCGAGCCTGGTGGTGTTCCGCGCTCGCGCGGTCGAAGGCTGCGGCGTGGCAGTTGATCGAATATCTCTGCCCGGCCCGACGTTCAGCGCCGGTTCCACGAGCTTACCGGCGATCTGCCGCCGCGACGCGAGCGCGTGGCGCGACGCGCCGCTCGCCGACGACGTCTATGCGCGTGCGTTTCGCGACCAGCTGGAGCGCGTCAAGCCCGCGCCCAAGGTCGCCGGAGTGGGAGCGCATCGCCAACCGAGATGCGGCTGGTGGCCGAGCGCGCGGTGTCACGGCCAGCTGTCGGTCGATCAGGCGGCGAAGGAGCTCGATGCGCGCGCCGACGAGATTCTCGAAAAGCGGCGCTGGATGCTCGCGCGCGGGGAGCGCGCATTGAGATTCGATCGCGCCGCCTGGTGGTTTGTCGCGCCGGCCTTGCTGGTCATCGCGCGTGTTCTTCTTCCTGCCGGTCGTTGCCGCGCTTGCTGATGAGCCTCACCGATTTCGACATCTACGCGCTCGCCGATCTTCGGCAATCTGCGCTTCGTCGGCTTCGGCAACTACCTGCAGCTGCTGCAGACGCCGCTCGTTCTGGCAGGCGCTCGGCAACACGCTGCTACTTCGTCGCCGTCGGCGTGCCGCTTGTCGATCGGCGCGTCGCTCGGCGCCGCGCTGCTGCTGCACTCGCGGCTGGCGCGATTCAAGGCCGTTCTTTCGCACCGCGCTGTTCGCGCCGGTCGTGACGACGCTGGTCGCCGTCGCCGTCATCTGGCGCTATCTGTTCAACACCCGCTACGGGCTTGCTCAACTATGCGCTGGGCGCGCTCGGCATCGACCCGATCGATTGGCTCGGCGATCCGCATTGGGCGATGCCGGCGATCATCGTCTTCGCCGTGTGGAAGAATTTCGGCTACAACATGATCATCCTGCTCGCCGGGCTGCAGAGCATTCCGAGGAGCTCTACGAGGCGGCGCGCATCGACGGCGCGTCGGCTGTGGCGACAGTTCCGCTACGTCACGCTGCCGATGCTCGCGCCGGTCGTCACTGCTGGTCGAGCATCCTGACGATCGCCGGCTACTTCCAGCTGTTCGCCGAGCCCTACGTGATGACGCAGGGCGGTCCGCTGCAAAGCACGGTCAGCGTGCTCTACTTCATGTACGAGGAAGGCTTCAAGTGGTGGAACCTCGGTTCCGCCTCGGCGGTCGCGTTTCGTCCTGTTCCTGTCGATCTTCGGCGTCACCGCGCTGCAGCTGCGCTCGGCGCGACGATGGAGCCGCGAGTGAAGCGCCAGCTGGCCGGCGCCGCTGGTCAACGGCCTGCTGCTCGGCCGCCGCGGCGCTCACGCTGTTCCCGCTGTTGTGGATGGTCTCGGTATCGCTGATGTCGCCGGGCGAAGCCAGCAGCTATCCGCCGCCGCTGCTTGCCGCAGTCGCGCGACGCTCGGCGAACTACCGCGAGCTCTTCGCGCCGCGCCGGCATCGGGCGCTACCTCGTCGAACAGCGTGTTCCTCGCGACCGCGGTGACGCGCGGTGTCGCTGCTGTTCAACGTGGCGGCCGGCTACGCGTTCGCCAAGCTTCGCTTTGCCGGACGGGACCGGATCTTCAAGCTGCTGCTCGGTGCGCTGGTCATCCCCGGCGCAGGTGGCGATGGTGCCGCTGTTCCTGCTGCTCAAGCAGCTGGGCCTCGTGAACACGCTACGGCGGCGTGATCGTGCCTGGCGATGGCGAGCATCTTCGGCATCTTCCTGGTCGCGCCAGTACGCGCTGTCGATTCCCGACGAGCTGCCTCGAGGCGGCGCGCATCGACGGCGCCAGCGAGTTTCGCATCTTCCGCGCGATCGTCGTGCCGGCGCTCAAGCCGATCATCGTGACGCTCGCGGTATTCACGCTGCTCGGCACCTGGAACGACTTCATGTGGCCGCTCATCGTCCTCACCGACAAGGATCTCTACACGCTTGCCGGTCGCGCTCGCCAGCCTTGTCGCGCGAGCACGTGCAGGATAACGAGCTGATGATGGCGGGCTCGGTGCTGACGACGCCTGCCGGTGCTGCTCGGTGTTCCTGCCGTTGCAGCGCTACTACATGCAAGGATCTGCTGGCGGGAAGCGTCAAGGGATGAGACCGCTCGTCGACCATAGCCGCGCGGCGGCACCGGGCGACACCGCGCCTGCGCTCGTCGCGATCGCGCTCGCCGCCGCTGCTCGGGCTCGGGGCGGCGTCGCTGGGCGCAGGCGCCTGTAGCGCCACTGCGGCATGCTCGACGATTTCGCCGACCTTTCGTCCTGGCATGCCGTGCGCGTCCGACGGCGTGCGGGCATCGATCCATGCGGCCGACGGCATCGACGGCCGCGCGCTGCAGCTCGATTTCGATCTCGCCGGGACCGCCGGCTACGCGATTGCCGACCGCGCGCTGCCGCTCGACCTGCCCGCCAACTACGAGATCTCGTTTTATGTGCGCGCCGACGCGCCGGTCAACAACTTCCAGTTCAAGCTGACCGACGCGAGCGGCGACAACGTCTGGTGGTTCAATCGCCCGAATTTCGACTTTCCTCAGCGAGTGGCGAGTAGATCAGGATTCAGCAAGCGCCAGATCGAATTCGCCTGGGGGCCGACGACCGATCGCACGCTCAGGCATGCGGCCGCGACTCGAGTTCGTCGTCGCTGCGGGACGCGGCGGCGGCGCAGGGTCGGTCCAGTTCAGCCGAGCTCGCGGTGCGCGAACTTCCGCCGGTGCCCGACGATCTGGCCGACGCCTGCCGTGCGTGCCTCGTCCGATCGACCTGGCGCGGACCCGGCGTTCGCGGTCGACGGTCAACTCGCCACCGCAGTGGCAGCAGCGATCCGGAGGAGGGCCGGCGCAAAGTCTCACGCTCGATTTCGGGCAGCAGGCGCGAATTCGGCGGCATCGTCCTGCATTGGCTGGACAATGAATTCGCGTCGCGCTACGACGGTGCAGGTGTTCGGATGACGGCGCGCAATGGCGGACGCTGCGCAGCGTCAGCGAGGGCAGCGGCGGCAACGATGCGCTGGCGCTGCCGGAAGCCGAGAGCCGTTACGTGCGGCTGTCGCTGCAAGACGGTCCTGCCGGCGCCTACGGTCTGTGCCGAAGTGGAAATCAAGGACCCGGGTTCGGCGAATCGGCCAACGCGTTCATCGAAGTGGTCGCGCGCAACTCGCCGCGCGGCTATTTCCCCGCGGCTTTTCCGGCGAGCAGGCTTACTGGACGCTGGTCGGCATCGATGGCGGCAGCGACAGCGCTGTTGTCGACCGACGGTGCGCTCGAGGCCGGGCAGGGCGGTTCTCGATCGAGCCGTTTCGTCGTCGCCAGGCGGCAAGCTGACCACCTGGGCCGACGCCGACCCGCAACCGTTCCTGCCCGAAGGCTATTTGCCGATGCCCGGTGTGCGATGGCGGCAGCCGCAGTGGGAGCTCAGCGTATCGTCGTTCGCGTCCGGAGCGCGCGGATCGTCGTGGCTCGTCGCCCGCTACGAAATCACCAATAGGACCAGGGCAGCCGCTGCCGCTGGAGCTCGTCGCTCGCGCATCCGGCCTTCCAGGTCAACCCGCCAACGCCAGTTCCTCAATACCGTCGGCGGCGTCAGCGCGATTCGCGACATCGCCTGGGACGGAACGGCGTTCACCGTCAACGACCAGCGCAAGGTTTACGCGCTGCAGCGGCCCGACAGGATCGGCGCTGTTCTCTTCCGACGCCGCCGCGCTGCCCAAGCTGCTGGCGCGTTCGGCCTGGGCCGAAGCGAATCGCGCTCACGACGCTTTCGGCTATGCCTCAGGCGCGCTCGGCTACAAGCTCGACCTCCCGCCGCATGGCAGCCGCGACCATCGACCTGGTCGTTCCCTTGTCCGGCAGCGGCGGCGCCCCGATCTGCGCCGCACGCTCGGCAGAGGCCTGGGTGGCGCGCGCAGCAGCGGCGCCGTCGCGGCCGCATGGCGCGAAAAACTCAATCGGGTTTCACTGCAAGGTTCCCCGGCCAGCGCAGCCGCTGGTCGACGCGGTCCGCACCTCGCTTCGCGCATATCCTGATGACGCGCGACGGCCCGATGCTGCGTCCGGGAACGAGATCCTACGCGCGGTCCTGGATACGCGACGGCGCGATGATCGCGGAGTCGCTGCTGCGGCTCGGTGACGCGGGTGTCGCTGCCGAGTATCTGCGCTGGTACGCGCCGCATCAATTCGCCAGCGGCAAGATCCCGTGCTGTGTCGACCAGCGCGGCGCCGATCCGGTCCCGGAAAACGACAGCGCCGGCGAATTCATCTTTCTCGCTGCCGAGATCTATCGCTACACGCACGATCGCGCGCTGATCGAGGCGATGTGGCCGCACGTGCAGGCGGCCGCGCGCTACCCTCGACGCCCTGCGGCGCTCCGAGCGCATCGCTGCCAATCTCGCGCCGGACAGGCGCGCGTTCTACGGGCTGCTGCCGGCATCGATCAGCCACGAGGGCTATTCGGAAAAGCCGATGCATTCGTACTGGGACGACTTCTGGGCATTGAAGGGATACGACGGCGCGATCGATATCGCCACCGCGCTCGGCCACGACGCGGAAGCGGACCGCCTGCGCGGAGAGCGCGATACCTTTCGCCGCGATCTTGTCGACTCGCTGCGCGCCGCCGCCGCGCGCGCGCGGCATCGCATACCTTCCGGGAGCGGCCGAGCTTGGCGATTTCGATCCGACATCGACCGCCATCGCGTTCGCGCCGCGAGGCGACATAGGCGCGCTGCCGTCCGACGCTGGTGCGAGCCACCTACGAGCGCTACTGGCGCGAGTTCACCGACCGCCGCGACGGCAAGACGGCGTGGGACGTGTACACGCCTTACGAGCTGCGCATCGTCGGGACCTTGGTACGGCTGGGCTGGCGCGATCGCGCGCAGGCGCTGCTCGCGTTCTTTCTCGCCGACCGGCGCCCGCTGGCATGGAACCAGTGGCCCGAGGTCGTCGGCCGCGATCCGCGTCAGCCGCGCTTTGTCGGCGACATGCCGCACGCCTGGGTCAGCCTCCGATTTCATTCGCGCGACCCTGCGATCTGTTCGCGTACGAGCGCGACGCCGACCACGCGCGTCGTGCTCGCGCGCAGGCATCGCGCCAGACTGGCTCGACCGAAGGCGGCGTCGCGGTGCAGAACCTGCGCACGCCGTACGGACGCGCTGAGCTATGCGCTGCGCCGTGACGGCGATCGGGTGACATTGCGCCTGGCGTCGGGGTCCGGAATGCCGCCCGGCGGCTTTGTCTTCGTCTGGCCGGGCGACAAGCCGCCGCGGTCGGCGAGCATCAACGGCAAGCCGGCGACTGTTTCCGGTGCAGAATTCGCGCGTCGGCGCGGTGCCGGCCAGCGTGCTGATCGACGGACGATGACTACCAACAAGAAAACGGAACGCCCATGAGCAGCACGACGAATCGAATTTCCGGCGGACTTTCTGTGGGGCGGCGCTACTCCGCCTACCAGGTCGAGAGGCTCGCCGCTCGCCGACGGCGCCGGCCCGAGCATCTGGCAGCGCTTCGCCACACCCCGAACATGGTCCGCGACGGCGACACCGGCGACGTCGCGTGCGACCACTACCGGCGCTATGCGCGAGGACGTCGCGCTTGATGCGCGAGCTCGGCCTGAACGCCTATCGGTTCAGCATTTCGTGGAGTCAGCGTGCTGCCGAGCGGCCGGGGCACGGTCAACGCGGCGGGACTCGACTTCTATGAACGGCTGGTCGATACGCTGCTGCAGCAGGGCATCGAGCCGATGGTCACGCTGTTTCACTGGGACCTGCCCGCGGCGCTCGACGATCTCGGCGGCTGGCTCAATCCGGATATCGCCGGACTGGTTCGCCGACTACGCGACGGTCGTGTTCCGCCGGCTCGACGGCCGGGTCAAGCTGTGGGCGACGCTGAACGAGCCGTGGGTCGTGACCGACGGCGGCTACCTGCACGGCGCGCTGGCGCCCGGACACCGCAACCGCTTCGAGGCGCCGATCGCGGCCCACCAGCTGCTGCGCGCGCCATGGCGCCGCGGTCAGGCCTATCGCAGCGAAGGCAAGCATCGCATCGGCGTCGTCGTCAACCTCGAGCCCAAGTATCCGGCGTCGGAGACGCCGACGATCGCGCCGCCACGGCGCGGGCCGATGCCTACATGAACCGCCAGTTTCTCGATCCGATGCTCCTCGGCCGGTATCCCGAGTGAGCTCGCCGAGATCTTCGGCGAGGCCGTGGCCGAGCTGGCCGGCCCAGGATCTCGACGCTGATCAACCAGCCGCTCGACTTCGTCGGCGTCAACTACTACACGCGCAACGTCACGCGGTTCGACCCCGATGCGTGTCCGCTGCGCGCCGCGCCGGTGCGCCAGAAGCGCGCGACCTACACCGAAACCGGCTGGGAGGTCTTCCCGCAGGGCATGACCGACATCCTGGTCTGGGTCAAGCAGCGTTACGGCAATCCGCCGCTGTACGTCACCGAGAATGGCGCCGCGTTTTTCGACCCGCCGACGGCGCAAGCCGATCGCGTCGACGACCCGCTGCGAGTCGATTACCTGCGCAAGCACATCGCGGCGATGCACGCGGCGAGCGAGAGCGGCGTCGACCTGCGCGGATATTTCGCCTGGTCGCTGCTGGACAATTTCGAATGGTCGCTCGGCTACTCGAAGCGTTTCGGCATCGTGCACGTCGACTTCGAGACCCAGAAGCGCACGCCCAAGAACAGCGCGCGACTCTATTCGAGCATCATCGCGAGCAACGGGGCGGATCCTGAACGAACCTTGGAGCCGCGGCCGCCGAGCCGATCAGCGGCCGCGCTATGATAGCGCCCTCGCCGTAGAACATCATTTCGAAAGACGACGCTTCGATGCCACTGTCCGCTGAAACCCGGGAGCACCTCAAGCGCGCGAGCACGGCTACGCTGACGACGCAATTGTTCAAGCGGGGATTGCGCAACGTGTTCATTCAGGGCGTGCGCCGGATGAGCGCCGCGTCGGACAATCTGGTCGGAGAAGCTTTACGCTGCGCTATATCCCGGCGCGCGAAGATCTCGACCAGCTAAGCGTATTCGAAAATCCCGAGCACCCGCAGCGCAAGGCGATCGAATCGGTGCCCCCGGCCAGGTGCTGGTGATGGATTGCCGGCGCGAGACCGCGCGCCGCATCAGGCGGTCATATCCTGCTGACGCGCCTCAAGGTGCGCGGCGCCGCCGGGCGTCGTCACCGACGGCTGCCTGCGCGACAGCGAGGCGATCGCGGCGATGGACTTATCCGGTCTACGGCGCAGGAGGCAGCGCGCCGTTGAATCTGGTATGTCATCCACGCCGTCGATATCAACGTGCCGATCGGATGCGGCGGTGTCGCGGTGTTTCGGGCGACGCGATCGTCGGCGATGGCAGAAGAGCGTCGTCGTCATTCCGCAGGCTATCGTCGCGGAGGTCGCCCGTGACGCACACGAGCAGGAAATCATGGAGGAATTCGTGCTGCGCGAGATCGAGCAGGGTCGCGCGTTGCCCGGCACGTATCCGCCGAATGCCGAGACGCTCGCCCGCTATCGGCAATGGCGCGAGCGGCGGGACGGCGACGTAGAGCGCGCGGGATCGGAAAGAACGATTTCGAGGGAGGGTCATGTGATGCAACGATGGTTGCGATCGGTTATCGGCGCGGGCTGGCGCTTGCAGTCGCGGCGCCGGCGACCGCCGAGGATCTCCGAGCTGCGTATCACCAAGCAGCCCAGCATCATCTACCTCCCGCTGGTCGTCATGGAACAGAACAAGCTGCTGGGAAAAGCACGCCGAAAGCGGCAGGGCTGGGCGACCTGAGAGGTTTCGTGGATCACCTTCAACAGCGGTGGCGCGTCGACCGATGACGCTAGCTTTCGGGCAGCGTCGACCTGGCGACCAGTGGCGTGTCCAACCTGTTGCTTCTGTGGGAGCGCACCAGGGAGAGGTCAACGGCGCTCACCAGCGTCGGGGGCCTTCCGATGCTGTTGGTGACACCGCGACCCCGGGCGGTGAAGACGCTGAAGGACTTCACCGAAAGGGACAAGATCGCCGGTGCCAGACGATCAAGGTGTCGAGCCAGGCGATGGTGCTCAAGATGGCGATGGAGAAGATGTGCCGGCGAGGCCGCGCGCGACAAAGCTCGACGCCACGACCGGTGCAGCTGGAGCCATCCCGACGCGATGATCGCCGTCGTCGCGGGAAGCCAGCGAAGGTCAACAGTCACTTTTCGGCGCCCCCGTATCGTAGTTCACCGAAGCTCAAAGCGCCGGGCGTGCATCTGGTGCTCGACTCGAGCGATGTCTCTCGGCGGCCCGGCCGAGCAATGCCGTCGTCTTCGGCACCCGCAAGTTCTCGCACGACGCGAATCCGAAGACCATCGCGGCGTTCATCGGCCGGGGCTGGAGGAAGCGAACAGGCTGATTGCGCGCGACCCGGCCGCCGCCGCGAAAGATCCTACCTCGATGCGACGCACGAGAAGTACTCGGTCGATGAGGTCGTCGCGCATGATCAAGGCCCCGAACGTCGTGTACTCGACGACGCCGAACGCGTACGATGGTGTTCGCCAATTTCATGTTCAAGACGGGGCTGATCAAGACCCGTCCGGCGACGTGGAAGGGGAGTTTTCCTTTCCGGTAGTGCACAACCTGCCCCGGCACATGAGCCTCGACGGCACGTTGTTGCACCGCGGAATCGAGCTACCTCGCCCATCGCGTTGTTTAGAGCCCACATGAAAGCCATCACTGCTTGTAGTTGAAAGCAAAGGCCTTTTCATAGCTGTCCCACAGGCGTAGTATCGGCGCCACTTCGGCGGCCGAATATCCGGTGCGCCCAACTCGAAAAAGGTAACAAACCGAGATCATCGCGACGCACGTCCGATCCGAGTGCGTGTCTATGCATTCGAACCGAGGAGCAGTATTGAAACCGACGGACATCGCGGTCCCCGACTACTTCCACAAGGTCGTCGATTGCCAGTGGGCGTGTCCCGCCCATACGCCCGTTCCTGAATACATCCGGTTGATCGCGGCAGGGTCGCTACAGCGACGCCTACATGGTCAACTGGGAGTCGAATGTCTTCCCGGGCATTCTGGGCCGGACCTGCGACCGTCCGTGCGAGCCGGCATGCCGCCGCGAGCCGCGTCGAGGAAGGACGCGCCCGACGGCGAGCACGATCAAGCCCGAGCCGGTGGCGATCTGCCGCCTCAAGCGCGTCGCGGCCGACCTGAAGGACGATATCCGCGCACCGCCTGCCCAAGCTGCGCCGCGGAAGAACGGCAAGCGCATCGCGCTGATCGGCGCGGGACCGGCATCGCTGACCGTCGCGCGCGACCTCGCGCCGCTCGGTTACGAGTGCGTCATCTACGACGGCGACGCGCGCGCCGGCGGCATGATCCGCAGCCAGATTCCCAAGTTCCGCCTGCCCGAATCGGTGATCGACGAGGAGGTCGGCTACGTCCTCGACCTCGGCATCGAGTTTCGCGGCGGGCTCGCGCATCGACAGCCTCGAAGGCGCTGCATCGACGGCGGCAGGGCTACGACGCGATGTTCGTCGGCAGCGGCGCGCCGCGCGGACGCGACCTCGATCTGCCCGGACGCCAGCGAAGCCGCGGCGAACATCCACATCGGCATCGACTGGCTGTCGCAGCGTTTCGTTCGGCCACATCGACCAGCATCGGCAAGCGCGTGATCGTGCTGGGCGGCGGCAACACCGCGATGGATTGCTGCCGCAGCTCGCGCCGGCTCGGCGGCGACGGACGTCGAAAGTCATCGTGCGCTCGGGCTTCGACGAGATGAAAGCCTCGCCGTGGGAAAGGAAGACGCGATGCACGAGGGCATCCCGATCATCAACTACCACGTGCCCAAGGCGTTCACCGCACGAGCGCGGCAAGCTGACCGGCGTCGCTATTCGAGAAAGTCGAAGCGAAGCGCGACGGCGACGGCCGCCGCCAGCTCGTGCCGACCGGGGAGCCGGACGTGCACTTCGCCTGCGACGACGTGCTGATCGCGGTCGGCCAGGAGAACGCGTTTCCCTGGATCGAGCGCGACGCCGGCGTCGAGTTCGACACAGTCGGACTGCCCGGTGCTCGACAAGACGACGCTGCAGTCGACGCATGCCGCAGGTCTTCTTCGGCGGCGACGCGGCGTTCGGCCCGAAGAACATCATCTGGGCGGTCGCGCACGGCCACGACGCCGCGATCTCGATCGACCGGCTTTGCCGCGGCGAGGACGTCACGACAGCGGCCGCCGCCGCTGTGTCAACCTGCTGTCGCAGAAGATGGGCATCCACGAGTGGAGCTACGACAACGCGACGTCTCCAACGATGCAGCGCTGCAAGGTTCCGCTGAAGGACATGGCGATCGCGCTGAAGAACATCAAGGTCGAGGTCGAGCTGGGCTTCGATGCGGCGCAGGCGTTCGCGGAGGCGCAGCGCTGCCTCAACTGCGACGTGCAGACGGTGTTTCGCGCCGAGGCTGTGCATCGAGTGCGACGCCTGCGTCGACATCTGCCCGATGGACTGCATCACCTTCACGGCCGACGGCGACGAGACCGGACCTGCGGACGCGGCTGAACGCGCCGTCGCGCAACCTGACGCAGGACCTCTACGTCGCCGAGCGGGCTGAAGACCGGGCGCGTGATGGCCAAGGACGAGGACGTCTGCCTGCATTGCGGGCTGTGCGCGGAGCGCTGCCCGACGGGCGCCTGGGACATGCAGAAGTTCGCCTTCGATATCGGCGCAAGCGCAGGCCATCGCTGTGCACCGCAGCCGTATGCCGAACCGCGGTCCGGCGCGCGCAGGAACTGGCGAGCGGCGGCGGAATGAAGCACTCCGGCCGCCCGATCGAGCGCGTCAACGACTTCGTCGTCAAGTTCGCCAACGTCAACGGCTCGGGCTCGGCGTCGGCGAACCTGCTGTTCGCCAAGGCGATCCTGCGCATGGGCATTCCGGTCGCGCCGCGCAACATCTTTCCGTCGAACATCCAGGGCCTGCCGACGTGGTTCGAGGTGCGCGTCAACGCGAGGCCGGCTGGCGCGGCCGGCGCGGCGGCGTCGATCTGATGGTGGCGATGAATCCGCAGACCTGGGACCAGGATCGTCGAAGGAGATCGAGCCGGGCGGCTACCTGTTCTACGATTCGACCAAGCCGCTGCCGGCGTCGAAATTCCGCGACGACATCACGGTCATCCGGCGTGCCGCTGACCGAGATCTGCAATCGCCAGTACTGCGACGCCCGGCAGCGGCAGCTGTTCAAGAACATCATCTACGTCGGCGCGCTGTCGGCGCTGCTCGAGATCGAGCCCGAGGCAATCGCGCGAGCTGATCGGCGACCAGTACAAGGGCAAGGAGGCGCTGCTCGAAGCCCAACGTGCAGGCGATGACGATCGGGCCGCAGCTATGCGATCGAACAACCTCGACTGGCCGCTGGGCATCCAGGTCAGGCGCGCCAACGCTGTCGGCGAGCAGTATTTTCATCGAAGGCAACAGCGCCGCGGCACTGGGCTGCCGTGTACGGCGGCGGCGACGGTGGCGGCGTGGTATCCGATCACGCCCTCGTCGTCGATGGCCGAGGCGTTCGCGCGCCATTGCCGCAAGTTCCGCACCGACGCCGCCACGCGGCAAGGCGCGCTATGCGATCGTTCAGGCCGAGGACGAGCTGGCCTCGATCGGCATCGTGATCGGCGCGGGCTGGAACGGCGCGCGCGCGTTCACCTGCACGTCGGGGCCGGGCATTTCGCTGATGCAGGAATTCATCGGGCTCGCGTATTTCGCCGAAATACCGTCGGTGGTGTTCGACGTCCAGCGCGGCAGCCCGTCGACCGGCATGCCGACGCGGACGCAGCAGGCCGACGTGCTGTCGTGCGCCTACGCCTCGCATGGCGACACCAAGCACGTGCTGCTCTTTCCCGAAGATCCGAAGGAGGCGTTCGAATTCGCCGCGCTGTCGTTCGATCTCGCCGACCGCCTGCAGACGCCGATTTTCGTGATGCTGGACCTCGACATCGGCATGCAGGACTGGCTGTGCGAACCGCTCGCCTGGGACGATAGCGCGCACGCACGACCGGGGCAAGGTGATGAGCTACGAGATGCTGGAGGCGGGCAAGGAGTTCGGCCGCTATCTCGACGTCGACGGCGACGGCATTCCGTATCGGACCTATCCGGGAACGCATCCGAAGCGCGGCTCGTACTTCACCCGCGGCACGACCAAGGACCGATACGCGCGCTACACGCGAGGACGGCGCGACCTACGTCGACAACATGCGAGCGCCTGCTGCGCAAGTTCGAGACCGCAAAGAGCACTCGTGCCCGAGCCGGCGCGTCAGGGACGCCGGCCACGCGACCCGCTTCGGCGTCATCTACTACGGCTCGACTGCGCCGGCGATCGACGAAGCGCTGGCGTCGCTCGCCGGCCAGGGCATTCACCTCGACGCGCTGCGCGTGCGCGCTTTCCCGTTCCACGACAGCATCGCCGACTTCATCGCGGCGCACGAGCAGGTGTTCGTCGTCGAGCAGAATCGCGACGCGCAGCTCGCGTCGCTGCTGGTCAACGAGCTGGTCGTCGATCCGGCCAAGCTGATGCCCGGTGCTGCATTACGACGGCACGCCGATCACCGCCCGTTTCATCGGCAGCGAAATCGCCGAAAGCTCGCGATGTTTCAACGTGACGCCGCTGCGCAGAAGGTGGCGCCGTGAGCGGCATCGATCAGCGCGGGAGTTCAGCATGACAGAGGACGTATGACCTATCTGACCAAACCAGGCTCCACCATCCCGACCTGCCGAAGAACAAGCTCGGCTACACCCATCGCGACTACGAAGGAACGGTGTCGACGCTGTGCGCCGGATGCGGCCACGACTCGATCTCGGCCGCGATCATCCAGGCGTTCTTCGAGCTCGATGTCGCGCCGCACACGCGTCGCCAAGCTCTCCGGGATCGGCTGCTCGTCGAAGACTCCGACCTATTTTCTCGGCAATTCGCACGGCTTCAACAGCGTGCACGGTCGCATGCCGTCGGTGCTGACCGGCGCCAACCTGGCCAACCGCGACCTGATCTATCTGGGCGTATCCGGACGACGGGGATTCGGCCTCGATCGGGCTCGGCCAGTTCGCGCACTCGATGCGCCGCGGCGTCAACATGGTCTACATCGTCGAGAACAACGGCGTGTACGGACTGACCAAAGGGCAATTCTCGGCGACGGCGCGACAAGGGATCGAAGAGCAAGCGCGGCGCGATCAACAACGACGAGCCGATCGACATGATCGATGATGGCGCTGCAGCTCGGCGCGAGCTTCGTCGCGCGCAGTTTTTCCGGCGACAAGACGCAGCTCACGCCGCTGATCAAGGCGGCCGTGCAGCACCGAGGGGGCCGCCTTCTCGACGTGATCAGCCCGTGCGTCGCATTCAACAATCACGCCGGGTCGACCAAGAGTTACGATTTCGTGCGCGAGCACAACGAATCGGTCAACCGGCTCGGACTTCATGCCCGCAGCATGCCGAAATCACGGCCGACTACGCGCCGGGCTCCGTCCGCGAAGTGATGCCAGCACGACGGCTCGGTTCTGCGCCTGCGCAAGCTGCACGAGGACTACGATCCGGGCGACAGGATCGCGGCGATGGATTATCTGCAGCGGCGCCATGCCGACGGAGAGATCGTCACCGGCCTGCTCTACCTCGATCCTGACGCCGGCGATCTCCACGCCGCGCTGAACACGGTCGAGACGCCGCTGAATCAGCTTGGCGCCAGGGAGCTTATCCCTGGCGCGGCCGCACTCGAGAAATTCAACGCGACACTGCGTTAGCGGCCGCTAGCCCGCATTGTCGGGCGGCGGCGACGCCTTTGCACGGCCAAGCCGCGCTACAATCGGCGCATGCGTCTGTTCTGGCGAATGCTCGGCGGGTTTCGGCGGATTGCTGCTTTCTGGTGATCGTTGCGGCCGGCATTACGCTGCGCAAATTCGACGCCAACGAGCTGATCGGCCCGATCCAGCAGCACTTCCCGCGATGCCACCGGGCGCGAGCTGACGATCCGCGGTGGTGCCGAGCTCAAGCTCTCGCTCGAGCCCAAGCTGGTGATCGACGACGTCGCGCTCGGCAATGCCGCGTGGGGCGCATCGCCGCAGATGCTGACCGCCAAGCGCATCGAGGCGCAGGTGGCGCTGCTGCCGCTGCTCCGGCGCCGTGTCGACGTAGTCCGCTTCGCGCTGATCGAGCCGACGATATCGCTCGAGACCGACGGCAAAGGCAATGGCAACTGGCAGATCGGCGGCGCGTCGGGGAGAGGCGGCGGTGCGGCGCGCTCGCCGAGCGGGCTTGCCTTCGGCGATCTCTACGATCAGCAACGGCACGATGACCTATCGCGATGGCGCGACCGGCAAGGTGACCAACATCGCGATCGAAACGCTGTCGCTGCACGCGCGCGATCCGCAGTCGCCGATCAGTGCGCAATTCCGCGGCAAGGTGGACGACATCGCCGTCTCGGTCGAGGGCGATCTGGGACCGCTCGACGCGCTGCTGCAGCGTCGCTGGCCGTATCCGGTGACGCTGCAGGGCGACGTCAACGGGCAGAAGGCCTCGGTGAAGACGAAGATGAGCATCAACGGCGGCAGGATCGGCCTCGAGGCGACGACGGTGCAGACGGGTGCGAGCACCATCACCGGCGATGCGGCCATCGATGCAGCAGGCGCCGCGCAACAAGCTGACCTTCCGATTCGCGGCGCCGAGCTTCGCACTTTCAGATCTGCCGCCCGCAGGCGCCGCGGCGAGAGCGGTCGCCGCCGCGCATACGGCAGCAGCGACGCACGGCGCCGGCGACGAGCCGGTTCCGATCGCATTGCTGCGCAGCATCGACGCCGAGGGCGAAATCAGCATCGGCGAGCTTGCGCTCGCCAATGGCAGCTGTCTGAGCGATCTGCTGCTGCAGATCAAGCTCCAGGACGGACGCCTCGACGTCCCCGCGCTGCAGGCGTCGGTATTCGGCGGCACGGTCATCGCCAATCTGTCGCTCGATGCCGCTCACCAACCGACGCCCGCACTGGCGCTGCACGCGCAGATGAAAGGCATGGACCTGGGCGCGCTGCTCGCGGCAGTGGGCGCCAGGCGCGAGGTGCGCGGCGGCAAGACCGATGGCCGGATCGATATCGGCGCCACCGGCAATACACCGAGGCAATGGGAAAGCACGATGAGCGGGACGGTTATCGCGCTGGTCGGGCCGGCGACGCTCGGTAAACACGAAGGTCGATCTGAATTCGCCGCTGAACAAGCTCGGCGCTACGGTCAATCCGTTCCACAATGTCGATCCGTCGACCGAGCTGCAATGCGCGGTGATTCGGCTGCCCTGCACAACGGCGTCGCCGAAGTCGAGCGGAGCATCGCCGTCGAAACCAAAATTCGGCGCCACCGCGAGCGGCAAGCTGGACTTTCGTACGCAGACGCTGGACCTCGCCATCCGGCCGCAACTCCGGCAGGGAGTCCCGCTGGACATCCCGCAGGTTGCCGATCTGGTTCGTTTCCGCGGGCCGTTCGCTTCACCCGCGGTCGCGATCGATTCGGTCGCGACCGCTGCCACCATCGCCCGCAGTCGGCGCAGCCGCCTACACCGGCGGTTTGTCGATCGTCGGCGAGTCGCTGTTGTCGCGGCCCGGCGGCAATCCCTGCGAAATCGCGCTCGGCCGAACATCGGGCGCAGGCGGCGCAGATGGCCGGCGGCGGTGCAGGCATGGTCGTCGAAGACCTGGGCAAGGCGCTGGGCCGCGCCTTCCATCGCTGACGAGGGCCCTGCAGCCGGCCTTGCGATTCGCGCGCTTCCGCCTTCAGGCGGGGATCGCCAGCTCGAGGCGTCTCGAGCAAGCCGATCGCGGTTTTCGCCACCTGCAGCGTGTCGTAATAAGCGTAGCCGGCGACGGCGGCCGCGCCGATTACCGGGAGCCAGCGGCTCGCCGCGGTACCCGCGACGCGCTGCGTCACCGACATGCCGACGCTGGTCAATACGCTCTTCAGCGCTCCGCCCGACACCTGCCGTATGACCATCCTCTCGCCGGCGCGTACGACCACGTCGCGCGCCACCTGGCTGGTCGCGTGCCGGAACAGGCAGTACACCATGTGCGCCCGGGTCAACTCGACTTCCTTGCCATACAAGCCCGCGATATCGGAGACCATCTGCGCCTGGATGCGCCAGATGGCGATGAGGTCGGGCAGGACGGTCAGCATGCCGAACAGCCCGGGCGGAAGCGCGAGCGCCCCCGACAGCGCCGCCGCCCGCGTCGCGGACTTGCGCGCGCGAGCGCGCGCGCCGCGCTTCCCGGCTCACTGCTCGCCGCCTCGCGCGGCGCTGGAATGCTGGCGACGATGTTCTCGATGGCGTCGGCCACCGAGCCGGCGAACGGGGCCACCGACAGATAAACCGGTCATTGACGACCTCCTCGACTCTCGCCCGCGGCCGGATCTGCCGCACCGCCACAACCAGGGCGACAGACAACCCGAGTATAAAGGTTACAATCGCCCGCAGGAAAAGCAGCCGAGCGCCCGCGATGTCGCCGATACCGCCGTACGCGATCCTACCGCCTGTGTACGTCGAATACGACGCCAGCGCACCCGATGTCGCGGGGCGCGTCATCGAATTGGTCGGAGCCGCGGCGCCCTGGGCGCGCATCGACCATATCGGCAGCACCGCGATCCCGGGTTGCGCCGGCAAGGGCATCATCGACCTCGTTGCGCTTTATCCCGATGGCAGGCTGGAGGCCATGCGCGACACGATCGATGCACTGGGTTTTCAACCGCAGCGTACCGGCCATGCTTTCCCCGCCGACCGGCCGATGCGCGTCGGTGCGATCGAGCACCGAGGTCACGTCTATCGGCTGCACATGCACGTGGTCGCGGCCGACTCGGACGAGGCGCAGTCGCTCTATCGCTTTCGCGATGTCCTTCGCTCCGATCCGGCGCTGCGCGATGCCTACCAGGCAAAGAAACGCGCGATCCTCCAGTCGGGCGTCGAAAGCTCGAACGACTATACGCACGCCAGGGGCGAATTCATCAGCGCGGTGTTGAGCCGCAGCCTGCACTGACGGGCCGGACCGGTGCGCATCGGCGTCCCGCGCGAGCGCAAGGACGGCGAATGCCGCGTCGCTGTCACACCCGACGGCGCGCGATCGCTGGTCGCCGCGGGCCATCAGATCGTGGTCGAGCGCGGCGCCGGTGAGAGGTCGGCTTCAGCGATGCGGCCTATGTCGCGGCAGGCGCGCGCATAGCCGCAGACGCCGCGTCTGCTTTCGATTGCTCGTTGGTCGTCAAGGTCAAGGAGCTGCAGCGCGGCGAGATCGCGCTGCTCAAACCGGCGACGACGGTAATGGGATTCGCGCGCAGCTGGCGCGCGATCGCGAGCTGCTCGATGCGGTGCTCGCGGCGCGCATCGGCCTGATCGGTTACGAGACCGTCGGCGACGGTCGTGGGGACTGCCGCTGCTGGCGCCGATGTCGCGCATCGCAGGCCGGCTCGCGCCGCTGATCGCGGCATCGCTGCTGATGAACGATAGCGGTGGCGCGGGCGTACTGTTGCCCGGCGTCGACGCGATAGCTCCGGCCCGAATCGTCATCGTCGGCGCCGGCAACGTCGGCGGCGAAGCGTCGCAGCTAGCGCTCGCGCTGGGCGCAAGCGTCACCGTGTTCGCGCGCACGCAGGCGCGGCTCGGCCTGCTGCGCGCGCGTTGCGAAGGCGTCGCCGGAGAGCGGCTGTCGACCGCGCTGAGCGACCCTGAAGCTCTCGCCGCGGCGATCGCCGGAAGCCGACGTGTTGATCGGCGCGGTGCTCGAGCCCGGCCGGCTTTCGCCGAAGCTGGTATCGCCGCGCGATGCTGCGCGCCATGCGCGCCGGCTCGGTCGTTCATCGACGTCGGGATCGATCACGGCGGCATCGGCCGAGACCTCGCGCATGACCTCGATTTCGGCACCGACCTTCGTCGCTGAAGGCGTCGCTGCATTACGGCGTGGCGAACATGCCGGCGCTGGTCGCAGCGCACGGCGACGCTGGCGCTGGCGCAAGCGGCGCTTCCCTGCGTGCACGCGGCTTGCCGAGCAGGGCGTCGCGGCCGCGCTGCGCATCGACGCCGGCTTGCGCGCCGGGCTGCAAGTCTGGGATGGCGCGATCGTGCACACGGCACTTGCCGCCGACGTCGGTCTGACCGCTCGCACCGTGGCAATAATCCTTGCCCGCGCCAACGAACTCCGAGTACAAGACAGCGCTGCAAGGGATTTGGGAAACGTCATGCGGGTATTCGGATTCGCCGGCTGGTCCGGCAGCGGCAAGACGACGCTGATCGAGCAGTTGATTCCGCGCTTCGGTTCGCTCGGTCTTACCGTCTCGCTGGATCAAGCATGCGCATCACGAATTCGACGTCGACCAGCCGGGCAAGGACTCGTATCGCCATCGCGCCGCAGGATGTCAGGAAGTGCTGGTGTCGTCGGCGGCGCGCTGGGCCCAGATGCACGAATTGCGCGGCGCACCCGAGCTCACGCTCGCGCAGGCCGTGCAGCGGCTATCGCCTTGCGATCTGGTGCTGGTCGAAGGCTTCAAGGCCGCCGCCGATTCCCAAGCTCGAGGTCTACCGGGCGAGCGTCGGCAAGCCGCTTGCTCCACCCAGGCGACCCGCAACATCGTCGCGATCGCCACCGACGCGGCGCTGGTCACATCCTTGCCACGTTTCGATATCGTCGACGTGGCGGGAATCACGCGGACTTTATCGCCGCGTGCCGACTGCCGGCTCCGGCCGCCTGGAACTCAGGACCCTCCGCCGGGCGTCGAACAGCCAGCCTGGCCGGGCAGACGAAGCGCGGTTTGGCGCTCCGTGCAACACCGAGGGACTCCGTCGGTCCGGCAGCGACGATGGAAATTGACACCGGCTCGGCCGGGCGGTAAGTTGAAGCTGTGGACATACCGGTGGACCGCCGCGGTAGAACGGTGGGACAACGGTGTAAAAGTACATGAAAAACAGCTACTTAGGATTAGCGATCGTCGGGGCGCTGATCGGGACGGCGCTGCCTCTGTACGCCCAGGACGGGTTCTACGGCGGCGTGCTCGCTGCGCCGAGGCGGCGCGGATGCCACCGGGCTGGCCCTGGGCGGGCCAGGCTCTGGTCTGGAACCGGTTTGTCGGCCCCAGCCACCGAGGATGCCGCCCAGCAGACGCTGCTCTTCGGCGGTTATCGCTGGAAGAGCGATATTTCGGTCGAGGCCGCGTTCAATAGCCGCGACCAGTACGCGCTCAAGGCCGGCTCCGACCGTCCGGGCGGGCGTGGGCCTGGGGCTGGTCGACACGTCGACTCGGACCTGGAACGCCGATGTCTATACCAGCTGGGAATTCCTCCACAGCTTTTCGTTGTACGGACGCCTCGGCTATGCGCAAAACGATTCGCGCCCGTTGTTCAGCGGCGCCTCGCTGGTGCCAGGCGACCCGCGGCGGTTGCGCGACGGCGTCAACTACGGCGTCGGCTTGCGCTACGACATGAGCCAATCGCTGGGACTGCGCGTCGAGTATGCGCGATTCGGCCGGTTTGCCGGTGAGTCAGAGCAGCGTCGGCGTCCTTCCCGAATCCGATCAGGTCACTATCGGCGTCCAGTACCGGTTCTGAACTGCCGGATCTCAGCGCGACGCCGGCGCCTATCGCGCCGGCGTTTTCGTTTCGCCGCGCGCCGATGCGCTAAGATTCCATCATGGTCGAGATCGTCTATCTTCGCCCGCCTGCGCGGACCGCTTCGGCACGGCCGGCGAGCGGGTCGCGCTGCCCGGCGATGTCGCACGATGTCGGTGCGCTGCTCGCCTGGCTGCGCAGCCGCGGCGGCGCCTGGTCGTCCGAGCTGGCGCCCGGGCGCGCAGTCCGCGTCGCGGTCAATCACGACGTCGCGCAGCCCGACACACCGGTGCGGACCGGTGACGAAGTGGCGCTGTTTCCCCGGTGACCGGAGGCTAGTCCGCGATGCGGCGTTCGCGTGCAGACCGAGGACTTCGACGTCGCGCGCGAAATCGCGCTGCTGCGCGGCGGCGACGCGCAGGTCGGTGCGGTCGCCGCGTTCGTCGGCACTCGTGCGCGACGATCAACGATGCCGCGACCGTACGCACGCTGACGCTCGAACATTATCCGGGCATGACCGAGAAGGCGCTGGACGCGCATCGTCGACGAAGCCACGGCAGCGCTGGGACGTCTACGACGCGCTGGTCATCCATCGGCGTCGGCGAGCTCGCAGCCGACCGACCAGATCGTGCTGGTCGTCGTGACTCGAGCGCGCATCGCGGCGATGCCTTCGCCGCCTGCGAATTCATCATCGACTACCTGAAGACCCAGGCGCCGTTCTGGAAAAAGGAACTGACGCCCGACGGCGAGCGCTGGGTCGAGGCGCGCGCGAGCGACGACGACGCGGCAGCTCGCTGGTAGAGTCGCCGCGAGCTTCGCACGCAGCCGCGGCGTGCGGCACTCGCGCCGGCTTGACCCTAGCGGTTTCGGTTCTAGAGTGCGACTCGCTGCGCACACGGCGGCCAATCGCCGCGGTCAAAAACATCCGCCACGCAGCGCTCGAATCTTCCGCCATGCAGGACATCGCCTTGCTTGCCATCGATTGGGGTACGAGCTCGACGCGCGTCTATGCGATGGATCGTCAGGGCCGTATCCGTGACGCGCGCAGCGCGCCGCTGGGCGTGCAACGCGTCGGCCGACGGCAAATTCGCGCAAGCGCTCAAGACGCTGCTGTGGCGACGGCTTTCCCGAAGGCGTGCCTTTGATCGCCTGCGGCATGATCGGCAGCCGGCAGGGCTGGATCGAAGCGCCGTATCGCGACTTGTCCCGCCGGACTTCGACGCGATCGCGGCGGCGCTGACTCGCGTCCCGGCACGCGCGCTGTGCGATCGTTCCGGGTCTGATCTGCCGCGATGACGGACGGCATCGCCCGACGTCATGCGCGGCGAGGAAACGCAGATCCTCGGCGCGCTCGGCGCGACGTGATCGCCAGAGACGCGGCAACGTCCTGCTTGCCGGGCACGCACAGCAAGTGGGCGATCGGTCGGCGCGCACGGGCATCGAGAGCTTCGTTCGACATTCATGACCGGCGAGCTCTACGCGGTGCTGCGTCGAGCACAGCATCCTCGGACGGCTGGCCGCGCACTGGCAGCGACCGCGACGGACGGCGCTCGCGCGCGGCGTGCGGTGCGAGCCTTGCGAAGCACCGCGGCGCTGACCCACGATCTGTTCTCGGCGCGCACGCTGGCGCTGACCGAGCGACTTGCGCCGTCGGGCGTCGGCCGATTACCTTTCGGGTTTGCTGCTCGGCGCCGGAGATCGCGGCGGCGCGGCGCTGGCTCGAGCAGCATGCGCGGTGTCGCGACGCGTCCGTGACTCTGGTCGGCGACGCGCTGCTGGTGACGACGTTATCGAGCGCGCATTGCGCGATCGCCGGCATCGATGCGCGACATCGGGCCTGCCGACGCCGCCGCGCGCGGGTTGTGGCGGATTGCGCGCCACGCGGGACTGGTGAAGCCGATGAGCTGCCCTCGTTGCGATGTATCTGACGCCGCTGCCGCTGGTCGCCGTGCTGCGCGGCATCACGCCTGCCGAGATTCGCAGCGGTCGGCGTCGGCGCTCGCCGAGCAACGGCTTCGCATTCTCGAGGTGCCGCTCAATTCGCCCGATCCGTTCGAGAGCATCGCGCGGCTGGCACGAGCAATTCGGCGAGCGCTGCCTGACCGGTGCGGGAACCGTGATCAAGGTCGCCGACGTGTCGCGCGCGTCGCCGACGCCGGCGGGCGGCTCATCGTCATGCCGCACGGCGATGTCGCGATCGTGCGCGAAGCCAAGCGGCTGCGGCTCGTGTGCCTGCCCGGCGTGGCGACGGCGACCGAAGCGCTTCGCCGCGCTCGACGCCGGCGCCGACGGCCTCAAGATGTTTCCGGCGGAGCAGCTGTCGCCGGCGGTGCTGAAGGCATGGCGCGCCGTGCTGCCGCACGGACACGCTGGTGTTTCCGGTCGGCGGCATCCGTCCCGACAACATGGCGCCGTACTGGGCAGTCGGCGCGAGACGGATTCGGCACGGGCTCGAATCTGTACAAGCCGGGCGCCTCGGCCGAATGCTGGTGCGCGCCGTCGGCCGCGCGCTATGCGGCCGGCTTTCGCGGCATTGCAGCGCGAGCGATGAGCGGCGAGCGCTTCGATCTGGTGGCGCTGGGCGAACCGCTGCTCGAGTTCAACCAGACGCGCGGCGCCGAGCGGCCAGATACCTGCAGGGATTCGGCGGCGACACGTCGAACTGCGTCATCGCCGCGGCGCGGCTCGGCGCGCGCGACTGCGCTATGTCACGCGCCTGGGCGACGACGCGTTCGGCCGCAAGTTCCTCGACCTGTGGCGGCGCGAAGGCGTCGATGCCAGCGGTGTGGCGATCGACGCCGACGCGCAGCACCGGCATCTACTTCGTCGCGCACGGCGCGAGCGGCCACGAGTTCAGCTATCTGCGCGCGGGCTCGGCGGCGAGCCGCATGCGGCCGGCGGATCTGCCGCTGGCCGTGATTCGCGCGGCCAAGGTGCTGCACGTGTCCGGCATCAGCCAGGCGATCTCGGCTTCCAGCGCTGCGACACGCGTGTTCGCCGGCGATCGACGCGGCGCGCGCGCTGCGGGTGCGCAGATCTCCTACGACTCCAACCTGCGCCTCAAGCTGTGGCCGCTGCCGCGCGCGCGGGCGATCATCACGCGCGACGATCTGGCGCTGTGCCGACTGGTTCGCTGCCGAGCCTCGACGACGCCAGCTCAGCTGTCCGAGCGCGATGACACCGACGCGATTCTCGATGCGTGCCACGCGCCACGGCGCGCCGCTGGTCGTGCTGAAGATGGGCCGGCGGAGGCGTCGGGTGTCGACCGGCGAGGCACGCGAGCGACATCGCCGGGCACCGCGTCGACGCGATCGATGCGACCGGCGCCGGCGACTGTTTCGACGGCGCGTTCGCCGCAGCGACTCGTCGCCGGCGACGACGCCGGTTGCGGCGGCGCGCTACGCCAACGCCGCGGCGGCGCTGGCGACGACCGGCTACGGCGCGGTGCGCGCCGCTGCCGCGCCACGCCGACGTGGTCGCGCTGCTGGCAGATAACGTGGCGACGATGATCACGGCGACCGTATCCGCAGCGAAGACTCGTTCGCGCGACAAGGGTCGCGCTGGTCTCGGGCGGCACCAGCGGCATCGGCGCGGCGATCGGCAACGCGCTGCTCGCGCGGCTCGGCGCGCGCGTCACCGTCACCGGCGCGACTCGCAGGCCGAGGCCGACGCGGCGCGCGCGCGCGCCGAGCTTTCGCCGCCGAGCTGCCATCGTGCTCGACGTGCGCGACGGTGCCGCCGGTCACGCTGCGTTGCCGGCGATTTGCCGCGCCTCGACATCCTGATCAACTGCGCCGGCATCATCCGCCGCGGCGCGGAGCACGATCCGCGACGTCTTCGCCGAGGTCGTCGACGTCAATCTGACCGGCACCATGCGCCTGTGCGCGGCAGCGCCGGCAGCTGCTGGCGAAGCGCAGGACTGCATCGTCAACACCGCGTCGATGCATGTCGTTCTTCGGCGGCGCGCTCGCGCCCGGCTACAGCGCCAGCAAGGGCGGCGTCGCGCAGCTGACCAAGTCGCTCGCGATCGGCGTATGCTGCCGAAGGAATTCGCGTCAACGCCGTCGCGCCGGGCTGGATCGCGACGCCGCTGACGCAGGCGCTGCAGGACGATCCGCGCGCAGCGGCGCGATTCGTCGCGCGCACGCCGCTGGGCCGCTGGGGGACACCGACGACGTCGCCGAGGCGGCGTATTTCCTGTGCTCGCCGGCGGCGGCGTTCATCACCGGCGTCGATTCTCGCCGTCGACGGCGGCTACGTCATCGTAGATCACAGCCCGCACGTAAGCAAAGGGGTAGCCATGCACGCTCGGCACCGCGATTCGACTATCTCAAGAAGGGCGAATGGGAAAAGGCGCACGCGATCGTGCAGCAGGACGAGATCCAAGCTCGGCTGCTGGGCGCACGGCATCGTGCACATCTGTCGAGGGCGACCTCGGCAACGCGCGTTACTGGTACCGCCGCGCAGGCAGGCCGTTTCCCAGGACCGCGACGTCGACCGCGAAGTCGCGGCGCTGACCGCGGCGCTCAAGGCGATGCAGCGATGACGCGGCGCTGCGATCGCTGTCCGTCCTCGGGCATCGTCCGCCGGAGATCGCGCGATCACGGCGATTCCCGACGACGAGCGCGTCTGGGTGCCGCAAGCGCCGGACGTGTGGTTCCGGCCGCTGTTGCTCAACACCGTGACCGGCGGCTGGTGCAACCTGCTGCGCGTGCGCCGATCGGGCGTGCTGTCGCGGCATCGGCACCCGATGGCTCGTCGTCGGTTACGTGATCAGGGGCCGCTGGCGCTATCTCGAGCACGACTGGGTGGCGGAGGAAGGCAGCTTCGTCTACGAGCCGCCGGGCGAGATCCACACGCTGGTCGTGCCCGACGATTGCGCCGAGATGATCACGTTCTTCAACATCGGCGGCGCGATGATCTATCTCGACGACGCCGGGCGGCAGACCGGTGTACGAGGGACGTGTTCACCAAGATCGACATGTGCCGCGCGCACTACGCGGCGGCGGGCTCGGCGCCGGATTACGTCGACCGGTTCGTGCGCTGAGCGTTCTGCGGCGTAAGCCCGGTGCCGGGCGAGGAGGCGGGCGATGATCGACGTCGCGATACCGGGTTTCGGACGGCTCGCGCTCGAGCATCTCGTTTGCGATTACAACGGGACGCTGGCCCGGGACGGGTGCTGCTCGACGGCGTCGCTGCGCGACTGACCGCACTCGCCGCAGAGCTGGACTGGTGCACGTCGTCACCGGCGACACGTTCGGCACCGCGTTGCGCTCACAGCTGCAGGGCCTGACCTGCGCGGTAACGTCTGTCGCCCGACCGAAGGAGCCAGGCGCAGGCCAAGCACGCGTTCTGTGACGCGCCTGGGCGCAGCCGGTGTCGTCGCCGTCGGCGACGGCCGCAACGACCGATTGATGCTGCGAGCCGGCGGCGCTGGGCATCGCCGTCATGCGGCGACGAAGGCCTGGCCGCCAGGCGCTGCGAGGCCTGGCGACATCGTCGTGCGCCGTATCGCGGACCGCTTTCGCGACCTGCTGGTACGAATCACTCAACGGCTTGTGGCCGACCTTGCGCGTCTGGTGACTGCGACGTTGACGCGGAGGGGAGTAGTGCATGCCCTGGGGCGGTGTTCTTGCGGTAGGCGGGGGCGCGGCTGTCGGCGCGTGGCTGCGCTGGTGGGCTGGGCATCCTGCTCAATCCGCTCTTTCCGACGCGTGCCGCTCGGCACGCTTGCGCGCCAATCTGATCGGCGGACTGCTCGATGGGCTTCGCAATGGAGCTGATGACGCGCCATGCCGATCTGTGACGCCCGAAGTGCGCCTGCTGATCACGACCGGTTTCCTGGGCGGGCTGACGACGTTCTCGACGCTTCTCGGGCGAGATCGTCACGCTGTCTGCTGCGCAAGGAGCTGTACTGTGGGGATCGATCGCGATCGCGAGGCCACGTCGTCGGTTCCGTGGCGATGACGATTCTCCGGCATATGTGCTGGTTCGCGCGGCTGTACGCATGGGCGGCGCGGCATGACGCCGATGACGTATGCCGCCTCGGCCGAAGGGCGTGGATGCCTGCTACGGCGTCGTGGAAGGGAGGGCTCATGAAGGCGCATATTGCCGGTTCTATACGTGCACGAGAGCCGCATCGCACCGTCACGTCGCGCTTGTTCGAGTGGCTGCTCGAGCAGGCGAAGAAGATCGGACATCCATGGCGGGTCGGCGTTTCGCGCGATCGCCGGGTTCGGGCGTCACGGCATCCTGCACGAGAAGCATTTTTTCGAGCTCGCGCGCCGACATGACCGTCGCGGTCGAATTCGTCGTGACCGACGCCGAAGCCGAACACGCTGCTGGCGCTGTTGCGACAGCGAGCGCGTCGGCATTTTCTACGCGCGTTGCTGCGGAGTTCGGCGCGATCGACGGCGACCGTTGAATCAGATGCGGTGCGGCGCGCGACGCTGTTTGCGGGCGGTTCACCCGTCGCCGACGAAAAAACGGCCTTCGGTTTCTGCACGATGACCCCGGTTGCGGTAAACTCTCGCGCGTCGACGATATCGAGGAGCTGGTCGATGCCGCAATGCGATTCGCTTTCACCAAGAACGGCGGCCCCGAAGTGCTGCAGTGGGACAGCGTCGACGTCGGCGATCCACGGCCGGGCGAAGCGCGGCGTTCGCCACACGGCGATCGGGCGTGAACTACATCGACACCTATCATTCGCAGCGGCCTGTACAAGCTCGCGCTGCCGTCCGGGCCTCGGCACCGAGGGCGCGGGCATCGTCGAGGCGGTCGGACCCGGCGTCACCGATGTGAAACCGGGCGACCGCGTCGCGTATAGCGGCGGCCCGCTGGGCGCCTATTCGGAAGTGCGCGTTGATGCCGGCCGACCGGCTGGTCAAGCTGCCCGGACGGCGTGTCCGACAGCAGCTAGCTGCGACGCTGATGCTCAAGGGTCTGACCGTGCAGTACCTGTTCCGCCAGACGTTCCCGCTCAAAGGCGGCGAGACGATCCTGTTCCACGCCGCCGCGGGCGGCATCGGCCTCGATCGCCTGCCAATGGGCGCGCGCGCTCGGCGTCACGATGATCGGCACCGTCGGCTCGGATGAGAAAGCGGCGCTCGCGAAGGCGAACGGCTGCACGCACACGATCGTCTACACGCGCGAGAACTTCGTCGAGCGCGTCAAGCAACTCACCGGCGGCAAGGGCGTGCCGGTCGTCTACGACGGCGTCGGCAAGGACACGTTTCCGGCGTCGCTCGACTGCCTGTCAGCCGCGCGGCATGTTCGTGAGCTTCGGCAACGCGTCGGGACCGGTCGCCGCCGTTCGACATCCTGCTGCTGGCGCAGAAGGGCTCGCTGTACGCGACGCGGCCGACGCTGGCGACCTACACGGCGAAGCGCGACCGCATGCTCGGCGATGGCCGACGAGATGTTCTCGCTCGTCGTGGCCGGCAAGCTCGCCAACGAGCCGCGCCAGACCTACGCGCTCAAGGACGCCGCGCAGGCGCATCGCGATCTCGAATCGCGCAAGACCACCGGCGCGACCATACTGCTGCCGTAGCGCGGACGACGGAGCGGCGCACGCTTCGGCGCGGCGCGATCGTTGAGCAGGCGGCGCGCGACCGGACACGCAGTTCCGACGCGGTCAAGACCGAGCGGTCCGACGCCTTGCGCGACACAGGCGCATCGGCGGCGGCGCCGTGCAGGCACACGGCCAGCGGCAGGGCATCGCCGAGCGCGAATGCCTTGCGCAAGCAGCGCGCCGAGCATGCCGGCGAGACACGTCGCCGGTGCCCGCCGGAGGCGAGTCCCGGGTTGCCGCTGCTGTTGATCGCCCAGCTTCCGCCGGGATAAGCGAGCACGCTGCCCGCGCCCTTGAGGACGACGCGCGGCGTTGAGGCGCCGCGCCAGCGTCAGCGCGGCTTCGACCCGGTTCGCCTGGACGTCCGACGTCTTGACGCCGGCAAAGCCGCGCTGCTTCGGCCGGATGCGGCGTAACGACCGTCGGGCGCTTCGCGCAGCCACCGCCGCGGACAGAGCGGCATCGGCCGCGATCAAGGTCGAGGGCGTCGGCGTCGATCACCAGCGGAGTGCCAGCCGACGAGCGCGCTGCCGAGCAGATGGCGCGCCGTTTCGCCGGTGCCGAGACCGGGTCCGATGACGATGGCGTCGAGCGTTCGCTCGAGCACATCGCGCGGCGCCGCGCAGCATCAGCTCAGGCTGCTGCCAGTCGACCGCCGGCCGATGGGTCGCGGCGAGGCCATCGAGCACTTTGCCGGCGCCCAGTGGAGCGCGGCACGCGCCGCCAGCAACGACGCGCCGACCATCCCGTCGCTGCCGCCGACGACGCCCAGCGTGCCGTAAGTCCCCTTATGGACGTTGCGACGCGAACGCAGAAGCACTTCCGGCAACGCAGTGCGCAGCGTCGCCCAGTCGAGCCGCGTGCCGGCTGTCGCCAGCGATGTCGCTGTCAGCAGCGTCGAGGCGATGCACGCTGATCGCGCCACAGTAGTCGGGTCCGTCCAGGGTCAGCAGGCCGGGCTTCAAGGCGATGAAAGTCGCCGTGGCGCAGAGCGCGGATCGTTCGGCGCTTGCGCGACACCCGTCTCGGCATCGAGCCCGCTCGGCACGTCGAGCGCAGGATCAGGTATGCGGCTGTCATTGGCTGCGCTGATCCAGCGCGCGTGCACACTCGTCGGTCGCACGAGCAAGTCCGATGCCGAACAGGCCGTCGACGATGAGGCCGAAGTCAGATCCCGCTCCAGTCCCGGACACGATCGTGACCGCCGCGCTCGCCGCCATGCGGCCCGTGCGGTCGCAGCGTCGCCGGCATGCGCGCGGCGCCGTCCAGCGCGCAGGCAACGACGACGTCGAAAAACCACGACGCAAGTATCCGGGCGAGCGACGAACGCGTCGCCGCCGTTGTTGCCCGGTCCCGGCCAGCACCAGCACGCGCGCTCGACGGTCCGCCAGCATGTCGCGCGCGAGCGTGCGCGGCAGAGAGTCCTGCACGCTCCATCAGCGGCTGCCCTGCCATCGCGGCGCTCTCGATGGCGCGGATGTCCGCGACGCGACAGATCGGCTCGGAACGCATCGGCTGATTATAGGCACCGTTTCGCCTTCCGAGGAGCCGTCAACGAGGCCGAGCCACTGCGGGCCGCGCGATTGGACAGCGGCTGCACCGAGTCGATACACTAGCCGCCGAGGCCGCTTGGCCGGTGCCAGTCGCGTCGGACGAGAGCACGCACGGGTGTGTTGTCCGGCACCGTCGGACGGCACGCGGCCGAGACGATTCATTCATCGGGAGGTATGCCATGCAGTTCGTCACCAGAAGCCTGTTCGCCTTGCGATCGTGCTCGGTATGTTGCCAGCACGCTGTCGGCGCAGGAGTTGACCGGCACGCTGAAGAAGATCAAGGACACCGGCACGATCACGATCGGCCACCGCGACTCGTCGATTCCGTTCTCGTACTACGACGACAAGCAGCAGGTCGTCGGCTACGCGATGGACATCTGCATGAAGGTCGTCGACGCGGTCAAGGCCGAGCTCAAGATGCCGAACCTCAAGGTCGAGCTGAACCCGGTGACGTCGGCGACGCGGATTCCGCTGATCGCCAACGGCACGATCGACCTCGAATGCGGCTCGACGACCAACAATCTCGATCGCCAGAAGCAGGTCGGCTTCACCAACACCTACTTCGTGACGGCCAACCGCTACGTCGCGAAGAAGGCGTCGAACATCAAGACGCTCGCGGATCTCAAGGGCAAGACCGTCGTGTCGACGTCGGGCACGACGAACATCAAGTGGCTGACCGAAGAGAACGGCGAAGCAGAACCTCGGGCATGAACATCCTGCGCCGCCAAGGACCACGCCGAGGCGTTCCTGATGGTCGAGACCGGATCGCGCGGCGGCGTTCTTCATGGACGACATCCTGCTGTACAGCCTGGTCGCGAGCTCGAAGTCGCCGGCCGACTACGTGATCGGCAGCGAAGGCTTACAGCGTCGAGCCGTACGGCGCGATGATGCCGCAAGGACGATCGCGGAGTTCGCGCAAGGTCGTCGACACGGCGACCGCCAATCTCTACAAGAGCGGCGCAGATCAACGCGATCTACGACAAGTGGTTCCTGAAGCCCGATTCCGCCGAAGGGCATCAACCATGAACGTGCCGATGAGCCCGCAGCTGAAGAGACGCGTTCGCCAATCCGACGAACAGCGGCGATCCCAGCCGCCTACAAGTAGGAACAGCAGCGATCGACAGCGCGTGAACGACGGGGGCTTCGGCTCCCCGTTTTCGTGTCGTGATACGTTGCAACGCGAGCCATCGCCGCCGCAAAGCGGGCGGATCGGCGACAGCGATGAACTACAACTGGAACTGGGGCATCTTCTGGGAGATGTCCGCCGGACGGCCGGCACACCTGGTCCATGACGCTGATCATGGGCCTCGGCTGGACGCTGGCGCACGGCGTTCTGCGCGTGGGATCATCGCGCTGCTGCTCGGCTCGGTCATCGGCGTCATCCGCACCACGCCGAGCAAATGGGCGGTGCGCTTCGGCAACGCCTACGTCGAGCTCTTCCGCAACATCCCGCTGCTCGTGCAGTTGTTCCTCTGGTACTTCGTGCTGCCCGAGTTGTTGCCCGAGGCGCTCGGCAACGTCGATCAAGCAGATGACGCCGCCATGGGCGTCGTTCGTGCCGGCGGTGATCGGGCTCGGACTTGTTCACCGCGGCGCGCGTCGCCGAGCAGGTTCGCGCCGGCATCCAGGCGCTGTCGCGCGGCCAGCGCATGGCCGGCACCGCGATGGGGCTGACGCAGCCGCAGACCTATCGCTACGTCCTGCTGCCGATGGCGTTCCGCGATCATCCTGCCGCCGCTGACCGTCGGAGACGATGAACCTGATCAAGAACACGTCGGTCGCGTCTGACCATCGGCCTGGTCGAGCTCACCGCCGCGCGCGCGCTCGATGCAGGAATTCACGTTCCAGGTGTTCGAGGCGTTCACCGCGGCGACGGTGATCTTACATCGTGGTCAACCTCATCGTCGTCAACCTGATGCGCTGGCTGGAGAAGCGCATCGCGATGCCCAGGCTTCATCGGCCCGCAGCGTCGACGAGCGGGGCGCACTGACATGGGCGGCTTCGACTTCGGCGTCATCGAACGCTCACTTCGGCTACCTGTTCAAGGAGGGATGACGCTTCACGCTGACGCTGACCGGGCTGGCGGCGTCGGCGGCATCATCTTCGGCACGCTGCTCGCGATGATGCGGCTGTCGTCGTTCAAGCGGCTGTCGCTGCCCGCCGACCGGCTACGTCAACCTGATGCGGTCGATCCCGCTGCGTGCTGGTGATCTTCTGGTTCTACTTCCTCGTGCCGTACATCGGCGCGTGGATCGTCGGCGCGTCGCGAGCCGATCCAGGTCGGCGCGTTCGCCTCGTCGGTGATCACGTTCATGCATGTTCGAGGCGGCGTACTACTGCGGAGATCATGCGCGCGGGCATCCAGTCGATTCCGCGCGGGCAGGTGTGGGCCGGCTACGCGCTGGGACTCAACTACTGGCAGACGATGGAGCAAGATCGTGCTGCCGCAGGCGTTCCGCAACATGCTGCCGATCCTGCTCACGCAGACGATCATCCTGTTCCAGGACACCTCGCTCGTCTACGTGCTGTCGATCACCGACTTCCTCGGCGCGGCGTCGAAGATCGCGCAGCGCGACGGTCGGCTGGTCGAGATGTACCTCTTCGCCGCGCTCGTCTATTTCATCATCAGCTTCGGCCTGTCGCTGCTGGTCGAAGCGGCTGCAGCAGAAGATCGCCATCATTCGCTAGAGCGACGCGGAACTCGCCATGCCGATGATCGAAATCAAGCGACGTATCCAAGTGGTACGGCAGCTTCCAGGTGCTGACCGACTGCACGACCAACGTCGAGAAGGGCGAGGTGATCGTCGTCTGCGGCCCGTCCGGGTCCGGCAAGTCGACGCTGATCAAGGTCGTCAACGCGCTCGAGCCGTTCCAGAAGGGCGACATCGTCGTCGACGGCATCAAGGTCAACGATCCCAAGACCGAACCTGCCGAAGCTGCGCGCGCGCGTCGGCATGGTGTTCCAGAACTTCGAGCTGTTCCCGCACCTGACGATCACGCAGAACCTGACGCTCGGCGCAGATCAAAGGTCCTCAATCGCAAGCCA
>ERZ1370068.8454-contig-7306_pt1 | contig 81303 bp, 138 predicted proteins | sample MGYA00561227_ERZ1370068 | MGnify/ENA primary metagenome ERZ1370068 (study PRJEB38410, sample SAMEA6850437) | metagenome | study: Metagenomic assessment of the ecological functions of the soil: analysis of the soil microbiota associated with the...
GTTCTTCAGATTTCAGGTGCATTGCTGACCGGTGCCTTCGCGCGCGCTACGAAGCAACCCGGCTTGAGCGCACGGCGCGCATCAGCTCCTCGCGGCAAAACACCTGGGGCAAGCAGGCCGGCGACGCCCGAGCTGGGTTTATCTCTACAATCTCATTATGGGCGACGCCGATCGCCGAGCCGCAGTGGGTCTCGGCTGAGGGGCGCGCTCAGCCGAGCGGGAATTAAGAGCAGCGAGGCTCGCGATCGCGCCAACAATCGCCGCCGCTGCCGCCCATAGGGCGCGACGGCTCCAGCGGTCAGTGGCGCGCCCGCGCCGCCGCCAGCGCAGGCTCGACTCGTCTCGTCGTCAGGCCTGAGGCGCGCCCGCGCCGTCTCGGCTGCCAGCACGCGTTGCCGGGCCATACCCGCTCTGGCCTGGCTCCAGGAAGGCGCGGGATCTCAGCCACGATCTCGGCCCATCGCCTCCTGGCGCCTTCTGCCCGCTCGCCTCCTGCGGCCTGGCGCCGCCATGCCGTAGTTGGCCTCCACCCACGCCTTTGCGCAATCGGCTCGGCCGCGGTCCAGATGTTGAGGCTCGGGTCGAGCGAGCGCGCCACGCCCTCCACCACCACCATGGTCTTCTGCAGCAGCAGCAGCTCCGGGCCGCGTCTGCATGTCGAACACCTCGGTGTAGGCGAACAGCTGGCCCAGCAGGTCGGCCATCGAGATCTCGGCCGCCGTGCGACCGTGGATCGGCTCGCCGATGGCGCGCATCGCCTGCGCGAACACGCTCCACCGAATGGTGCGGCGGCACGTAGCCGGCCTCGAAGTGGACGGCGGCGGTGCGGCGGTAGTCGCGGGTGATGAGCCCGTGCAGGATCTCGGCGAGGAAGCGCCGCTCCTCGGCCCGAGCCGCCCCATGATGCCGAAGTCGACGGCGACGACCTGGCCCGTCCTTGTCGACCAGCAGGTTGCCCTGGTGCATGTCGGCGTGGAAGAAGCCGTCGCGCATGGCGTGGCGCAGGAACGAGCGCAGCGACGGTGAGGCCCAGCGCCTTGAGGTCGAAGCCGGCGGCGCGCAGGCGCGGCGTGGTCCGCGATCGGGATGCCGTCGATCCACTCCAGCGTCAGCACGCGCTTGGGTGCGCGTCGCCAGTCGACGCGCCGGCACGCGGAAGCGCCCGTCGGCGAGGGCCTGGTCGCCTGGCGATGTTGTCGGCCATCTCGGAGATGGCGGCGGCCTCCAGGCGCATGTCCATCTCGATCTCGACCGAGTGCGCCGAGCGTGTCGACCACGGCGACCGGCCGCAGCCGGCGCGAGGGCGGATGGAAGCGCTCGATCTGCCGGGCGGCGAAGAAGTAGCTGTCGAGGTCGCGGCGGAAGCGCTTCTCGATGCCGGGGCGCAGGATCTTGACCGGCGACGTCGCGCGCGCACGCCGTTGTCGATCGCGACCGCCTTGTGCACCTGGGCGATGGAGGCGGCCGCAACCGGCGGGCCGGAACTCGGCGAAGTGATCCTCCATCCTGCCGCCCAGCGCTTCCGCCACGGCGCTGCGCGCCTCCTGCATGGAAAAGGGCGGCAGCTTGTCCTGCAGGTGGCGCAGGTCGCTGGCGAGTTCCGGGCCGATCAGATCGGCGCGCGTGGCCAGGAACTGGCCGAGCTTGATGTAACTGGGCCCCAGGCTGGTCAGGGCGTCGGCGACGCGCGCGTCTCTTGCGGCTGGCCGACGCGGAGCGGCCAGGTCAGAGCGCGGATTGGCAGCGTCGCGGCGCGTGCCAGATAGCAGCGGCGAGGGCACGCGCGTCCCGGCGGCACGAAGCGCACGCCGTGCTGGGCCAGCACGCGCCGGCGCGTCGGGCCGGAGGATGTTGCCGAGTGCCGTGGCCATCGTGATGGCAGGGGCGATCCCGGTGGTGAGAGCGGCAAGATCGGGCGACATTCACCTGCGGGCGGGCCCCAGGTCGCGCTGGCGCGGGGGTCCCGCGGTTTGACGCCGCCGCCCTGGGCTCAACATCCCTGGCCCATCCCTTCAGCCATCCTGGGCCCAGAGCCGCCAGCCCGAGTGAATGGCGGCAGAATCCGCGCCCGTCAAGTTGCGATAGCTGACGCGCTGGAAGCCAGCCTCGCTGATCATGCCGGCAAAGCGGCGCTGATCGGGGAAGGCGCGAATGCTTTCGACCGGTGCGATAGGTTCGGCCGCGCCGGCGGCCGGGGGCGCCGAGCCGCGGGATGACCTGGCGAAGGAATGAAAATCGTAGAGCCGGTCGAGCACGGGCACATCGCAGCAGGAAAATTCCAGGCATAAAAGGCGCCCCCCGCGCTTGAGTACCGGCGCGCTTCGGCCAGCGCCTGCCTTGTCGATCCGCGTGACGTTGCGGATCCCAAAGGCGATGGTAAAGGCATCAAACCGCTGGTCGGCGCAAGGGAGTGCCTCGGCGTTGCCGATGGCGAAGCCGGCCCGGGCGGCCAAACCGGCCCCTGGCGCAGGCGGTCCCTGCCCACCTCGGGCATTGCCGGATTGATGTCGCGAGTCGCCCGGCACCCCCGGGCCGCCGCCGCCGAGGCGCCTTCAGCGCAACGTCGCCGGTGCCGGCGGCAGCGCTCGATCAGCTCGAAGGGCCGTTGCGACCGGGGCGCGGTTCAGCCGAGGTGATGAGGATCGTCCCTTCAGAGTCGGTGCAGGCCCCGCGGACATGAGGTCGTTCCATCGAGGTCATGGCCGGGCGCAACCGTGGCAAAGACCTGCGTTGACAAGGCCCTGCCGCGTTCGGCTGCCGCAACCTTTCGGAAGCCGAAGGCGGCGGTCTCCCTTGTCCTCGCCGGCGGGAGGGTCTGGTGGGGGGCTGCTCACGAATGCTCTCGGGGCCCTTCCGGGAACCCAGCTGAGGCCCGCCATTGCGACGGGCGGCGGGGCGCCGAGGGTGGGCGAGCCCGTGGCAGTCTTCTGTCCAACATTGCTATGAGCCGAGGCTAAGCAGATGGCGGCGCTATGATCGACCAAGGGCAAAAGATCCATTCACGTCTCGCGCGATTGGTCGGGCCGCATGGCGCTGTTCGCGGCCGGGCTGACCGTCACGGGCGTGGTGCTGCACCGGCTGACGTCGTTTCCAACGCCGGTGGCGATCAATCTGTTCGCGTTGAGCGCCCTGGGGGCTGGCCGTCGCCGGCCTCGTCGGCCTGTTGTCGCTGATCGGGATCTGGCGCAAGGGCTACGCCGGCGTCGGCACGGCTTTTCTTGGGATGTTCCTGGCGCTTCTCTCTTCTCATCGGCCCGTTGACCTACCTGCCGGCGCTGTTCAAGCCGCCGCGGATCAATGAAACGTCAGCACCGATGTGTCGTCGGCGCCGCGCTTCGAGGCCTTATGCTGCCGCAGCGCGCGTCGGCGCCAAACCCCACCGCCTACCCGGGTGAGCCGATCGCCCTTTTGCAGCAGGCCGCCTATCCGGACCTGCGCGGTATCACTGCTCGACCGCTCGGCGGAAGAAACCTTCGAGCTTGTCGAAGAGGCCGTGCGCAAGCTCAAGTGGAAGGTCGCGGCCTCGAGGCGCCGACCCCCAAAACCAGGCGCCCCGCGGCATCATCGAGGCCACGGATCAAACGCTGCTGTTGGGCTTTCCCGACGACATCGCCATTCGCGTCATCGGCACCAATGTGCGCTCGCGCATCCGACATTCGCTCCGCCTCGCGCTACGGCGACTTCGACTCACGGCCAGAACGCGATGCGCATCCGTCGCTTCTATGGGGAAGTGCAGGCCCAGATCGATGCCACGTTGCCGACGACGGTGGCCGGCCAGACGGCGGCTGCGCACCATCCGTGGCGCGGCTATGATGAAACGGTTGAAAGAACGCGAGACTCCGAAAGTGGCGCCTGCATGCGCCACGAGACCGCGCTCACTTCGAAGTGCTCAACGTGAGCGAGGACCGACAGGGTCGCAGCGTTGAGAGCCTGGGGTCGAGGCCGCGGTAGACGACCGCGCACGATCGCCTGTGCCGTGTTTGCGGCTCGGCGAATGCAGTCGCGAATGGCGTGCTCGCGCATGCGGCGATGCAGGAGGTAGGCCTTGACCAGCCGCTGCGGCTCCTCGACTTGGCCACCGTGGCCGGGAAAGTAGGTGCGATCGGAGCGCTCCGTCAGCAACTCGAGCGAGCGAATGTAGTCCCCCATATTGCCTTCGGGAGGTGCCACCACGGACGTGTTCCATCCCATCACGTGGTCGCCGGAAAACAAGATCTCGGTTCCCATCAGCGCAAAGCACAGATGATCCGGCGCATGCCCGGGCGTAAAGAGGGCCTCGAACGACCAGCCCTCGCCATCCAGCCGATCGCCTCCCGTCGCGGCAGGGTCGGGCACAAAATCCTCTTCCACGTACTCGCCTCCACGCGGCGCTACGGTGCGCTTGGCGCCGCGGTTTCGCGCCTTGCGGCCACTAGCCCACCGTTTTCGCGGCCGTGGGCCGCCATCAGCGCCGGCAGGCCGTCGACGTGATCGTGGTGGGTGTGGGTGACGAGGATGTGGGATAGCGCCGTCCGCCGAGCGTCCGCAGGATTGCGGCGAGATGGGCCGGATCGTCGGGACCCGGGTCGATCAGGGCCACGGGTCGGTGCCGATGAGATAGAGTGTTGGTGCCCTTGAAGGTGAAGTGGTTGGGTTGTTGGCGACGATCCGCACGACCCCCGGGGCGAGCTGGCGCGGCTCGCCATAGGCAAAGGTCATCGTCGTCTTGAAGGGCAGGGCTTCGGTCATCAGGATCCCGAGGTCAGAACCAAACCGCGATTGCGAACCCGGGGCTAGCCGCTAACGGTTTGGCGTGCAACCCACAACTGCTTGGGCTGGACGAGGCCACCTCTAGGCGCAGGTCGGTCCAGCTCGAAAAGGCGAGACGCGGAAGTGCTGAACGGCCGCCCCTCGCGCCCGCTTGCCGGACACCGGCCCGCGGCCTCGACCCCGTTGCGGGCAAGGCGGGTCCTGAGCGCCGGCACCAACACCGTGCACACGCCGTAGGGCGGTTGGGCAGCGCCTTGGGCTGGAGTGTGGATCAAGCAGCGGATCGCCGAGGTCGAAACCAGGTGAGGTTAAGCTCTTCGCCGCGGGCGGCGATCTTCTCGGTCCAGAAATAGCGCGGATCGCCCAGCTTGCTGAATTCGGCATCGACCACGGGAATCGAGGTGTCGAGGAGCTCGGCATTGAGCATGCCCTGCACCGTCGTCTGCAGCCAGCGCGCCATGGCGATGTTGTCCGTATAGATGCGCCAGCGCTTTCCGTGAGCTCGCTCTTGACGTAGAGCACGTGCCCCGTCCCGCCGGCGAAAAGATGATGCGCCAATAGCTGGCATTGGTCGTGTAGTCGTCGCTGTCAACGGCGGCTCAATCGGATGAACGGGTTCTCGCCGGTCAGGATCACCTTGTTGGGATCCGGCCGTGCTCATGGGGTGTCTCCTCCTTCGCGCGTGGGTCGAGGGCAAGGCATGGCATTGGCGCCGCGCCCAAGCAATCGGGATGGGCAATCGGGGTGGCAATCGGGTGGGCAATCGGGCAAATCAGCGCCGATGATAAACCGGCTGCAGAGCCGTAGACGGGCGTGGCGATCCCCGCTGCCCGCGCCTTGATCTGCAGGGCAAGCTGAAGCGAGTAAAACCGCGACTGCTGCAAGTTGCCGCCATGAAACCAAAGCGCCTCCTGCTGCGTCGGCCGCCACATGTTCCTGAGCTCGCCTTCCCAAGGGCCGGGGTCCTTCGGGGTATCGGAGCCAAGGCCCCAGCATTTGCCGACCTTGTCGGCGACTTGCCGGCTGATCAGGTCGCGCGGCCCATTCGTTCATGGAGCCATAGCCGGTGGCATAGACAATGAGGTCGGCGGGGAGCGCGCTGCCGTCGCTCATAGGATACCGAGGTCGGCGTGATGCGCTCGACCGCGACGCGGCTTCTGAGCTTGATGCGGCCGTCGGCGATCAGCTCGCTGGCGCCGACATCGATGTAGTAGCCCGAGCCGCGCCGCGCATGGATGGCGTGGATGCCGCTGCCGTCCACGCCGAAGTCGAACCAGAAACCTGCCGCCTCCAGGCGGTCATAGAGATCCTGATCGCGCTCGCGGATCTCTTGGTAGAGCACCTTGGCGCGTTCGGGGACCAATCGGTGCGGGATCGAGGCGAGCGTCAGGTCGGCGACGTCCGTGCCGATGCCCTTTTCCAATGCGGCCTCCGAGTAGAGCGCGCCGTGCGCCTTGTCGATCAACGTTTCCGAGCGCACGACCACGGTCGGCGAGCGCTGCACCATCGTCACGTCGGCGCCGTGCTCCCACAAATCGGCGGCAATGTCGTGCGCGGAATTGTTCGAGCCGATCACCACGCAGCGTTTTCCCGCATAGGCCTCGCCCGCAGGTATGGCGGCTGGAATGGTGCTGCTCGCCCCTGAAGCCTCGCGGCCCGGAAAGTTCGGCACCTCCGGGAACCGGACATGCCCGTCGCCAATACCAGCTGCTTGGGTCTCAGCGTGAGGAGCTCGCCGTCCCGCTCGACGAGCGACGCTCCACTCCTTGCTGGCTGTCATCGTAGCGTCGGCCTTGCGGCAGACGCTCGAGGTCCAATAGTTGAGCTCCATTACCTTGACGTACATCTCTAGCCAGTCGCCCAACTTGTCCTTGGGGGTGAACACCGGCCAGTGATCGGGAAGCGGCAGGTAGCGGCAGGTGGTCGTACCAGACCGGATCGTGCAGGCACAGCGACTTGTAGCGCTGGCGCCAGCTGTCGCCGGCGCGCGCATTCTGCTCGAGCGACGATGGTCGGCACCTCCAAGCGGCTGAGGCGCGCGGCCAAGGCGATGCCGCCCTGGCCGCCGCCGACGATCACGCAGTAGGGCTGGCGCGAATAGCCGAGCTCGGCCTGCTCTCGGCGCTTGAGCTCGAGCCAGCTTTTTCGCTTGGGATGGATGCCATGGGCGACGCCGCCGTTCGCGCGCAGCCGGCCAGCCTTTTTCCTCGTGGCCCTTGAGCGCGGTGGCGGTGGTCAGCAGCGTAAAGCATTTGCCCTGTTGCAGGCGCAGGTGTCCGCGCCCATTGCAAAGGCTGGTCTCGAACGTGAAGCGCGCCTCGGTGGCCTCGTTGGTTTCGCGCGCTTCGCCCTCGATCCGGAAGTTCAGCGCACGCGTATGCGCCAGCGTCGCCAACAGGAAGGGCGCGATCTCCGCCTTCCCCTCCATGGTTTTGATGTTCCAAGTGAAGGCCACCATGTCGCGCCAGAAGCAGCGCGTCTGGAACAGGGCCAGCGTTTGCTCCGCCTCGCCCGCCGCCAGGGCACGCTCGAGGTGGGCGAGCCAATGGCCGATTTTGGCGGCAGGGTCAGATCGTGCATGGCTTCGGTGCTTGTGTTGGCGATGGCGTGGGCTGGCGAGCTTTCCAGCCTTCCCGGCCGCTGGCAAGGCTCGGGCATTGCAGGCTAGCCAACAGGAGCGCGCATGGTATCCTTTTTGCAAATCACCGAGACCGCTTGGAGGAGCAGCCATGGAGTTCAAGGGCAAGGTCGCACTCATCACGGGTGCCGGCAATGGCATTGGCCGGGCCGCGGCCCTCCTCTTTGCGGCGCGTGGCGCAGCGGTGGTCGCCGTCGACCTCGATGCGGCGGCGGCCGAGCGCACCGCAGCCAGCATCACGCAGCAGGGCGGCAGCGCGCGGTGCGCTTGTCGCGGACGTGACCAAATCGGCCGACGTCCAGGCCTACGTGAAGGCCACGCTCGACGCTCACGGTCGGATCGATTGCTTTTTCAACAACGCCGGCATCGAAGGCAAGGTCGCCCCCACCGCCGAATATGACGAAGCCGTGTTCGACCAGGTGATCAGCGTCAACGTCAAGGGCGTCTTCTTAGGCCTGCGCCACGTGCTGCCGGTCGCTTCTGAAGCAGAAGGCCGGCGCGGTCGTGAACACGGCCTCGGTGGCGGGCCTCGTCGCCACGCCCGGCATGTCGGCCTACGTCGCCTCCAAACACGCCGTGCTGGGCTTGACCAAGGCCGCCGCCGGCGAGGTGGCGCGCTCGGGCGTGCGCGTCAACGCGGTTTGTCCCGGTCCCATCGACACGCGCATGATCCATTCGCTCGAGACCCAGCTCAATCCCGGCAATCCCTCAAGCGTGGGCGACCGCTACCGGGCAAGCTGCCCATCGGCCGTTACGGCACCGCCGAAGAGGTCGCCAACGTCGTGCTCTTTCTGTGCTCAGATCTCGCCGAGCAACATCACCGGGGCGCAGTACGTCATCGACGGCGGCCGCACCGCCACGGGGGATCGGTGACCGCGGCGCAGAAGCAGGAGTGAGGCGTGGCTCAGCCGCGGCCGCGGTAGGGCGCCACCCCCTGCTCCGGCAGCCACAGGCTCGCCGGCAGCGCGCCGGTCTGCCAGAACACGTCGATCGGCATGCCACCGCGCGGATACCAGTAGCCGCCGATGCGGAGGTAGTGGGGCTCGAGCAGGGCCACGAGGCGCTTGCCGATCGCCACCGTGCAGTCCTCGTGGAAGGCACCGTGGTTGCGGAAGGAGGCCAGGTAGAGCTTCAAGCGATTTCGATCCGACCAGCCAGCGGTCGGGCGCGTAGTCGATGACCAGATGCGCGAAGTCGGGCTGGCCGGTCACCGGACAGAGCGAGGTGAACTCCGGCGCCGTAAAGCGCGCCAGATAGCTGTGTGTCGGGGTGCGGATTGGCGATGCGCTCCAACAGCGCCGTTGCGCTGGCGAAAGCGGCGTCGGCGCCTTCTGTCCGAGGCGGTCAGGCCGGCGCCATCGAGCGCCGGCGCGCTCGCCGCCCGCGGCGTTGGCGACCTCGATCAGGGTGCCGCGCGCCAGCGAATCCATTTCGACGTCAAACAGTTTGGCCAGGTGCAGGAGGTGTTCGCGTGTGATGTCGGAGCGCCCCGTCTCCCAATGGCTGACCTGCTGCTTGCTCACCCCAAGGCGCGACCCACCTGGGGTTGCGGTCAGACCCACCCCGGCGCGCCTGCTGAATGCGTTTGCCCAAGGGTGCGAGCTCCGGGCGAAGGCTGGCGGTCATGGCGCCTCATTCCGCGCAGGACGGGAAAGGCAGTCGTATTGTATTACTAGACTTGAGACTAGACCGACAATTCTACTTAGACAATCGGCGTCGCTTTGCTAAGCAGGCCTCCCGCGCTGCAACCATGGACGCTTGCCGATGCCCGCCAATCGCCGCTACCGCCACTTCGATCACCCTGATGGTTGGCTTTGCTGGTGGTGTTGGTGTGCTCCAACCTGATCGGCCCCGCCAAGGATTGCCGTCGTCGCGTTGCCGCTGTGGGGCCCCTTTGTGTTCGGGGCGGCCGCCGTCTTCTTTCCCATTTCCTACGTGTTCGGCGACATCCTGACCGAGGTCTATGGGTATGCCGAGGCGCGCAAGGTGATCTGGGCGGGCTTTGGCGCGCTGGTGTTTGCGTCCCTGATGGCCGCCATTGTCGTGGCCCTGCCGCCCGCGCCCTTCTGGCCGCACCAGCAGGCTTTCGAGGTCGCCTTCGGCAATACCTGGCGTATCGTCGCCGCCTCCATCATCGCCTCACTTCTGCGGCGAGTTCGTCAACGCCTACGTGCTGGCAAAAATGAAAGTTTGGACCGGCGGGCGGGCCCTGTGGACGCGCACCATCCGGTTCCACGATCGGCGGGGAGGCCGTCGACAGCGCGCTCTTTTATCCCTTGGCTTTTACGGCACCGGCATCATTCCCGATGCCGCCTTGCCCGCTGTGATGCTGGCCCAGTTCGCCCTCAAGACCTTGGTGGAGGTGATCTTTACCCCGGTCACTTACGCCGCCGTGGGCTATCTCAAGCGCGCCGAGGCATCGACCATTTCGACCGCGACACCGACTTCAATCCCTTCAAGATCGGCGGTTGAAGTCAGTCAAAAATCGCCTAGCACCCCAATTCGTCGGCTATATACGATAACTTCCCTTGGGCATTCCCTGGGGCGTTGAGCTTTGCGGGACGGAGGAAAACGACATGCGATTTGCCAGGTATCTGCTGCTCGCGGCGCTGCTGAGTTTCTCGGCGCGCCGGCGACAAGCGCCCAAACCAAGCTCAAATGGGCCCACGTCTACGAGACGGCCGAGCCTTATCACACGGAGGCGGTGTGGGCCGCCGAAGAAATCAAGAAGCGCACCAACGGCAGATACCAGATCGACGTCGTTCCCGCCTCCCAGCTCGGCAACGAGAACCAGATCAACGAGGGGCTCGGGCTCGGCACCGTCGACATGATCTACACCGGCGCGTCGCCTTCGCCGGCTCGATCCACAAGCCGATCGCGATCACCGACGCGCCGTTACGTGCTGCGCGATTTCGATCACTGGAAGGCCTATCGCGACTCCGCAGCTGTTCCGCGAGCATCGCCAAGGGCTACGAGGACAAGACCAAGCACAAGGTCATGTCGCTCACCTATTACGGCCAGCGCATGGTGACCGCCAACAAGGAGATCAAGAAGCCCGAGGACATGAAGGGCATGAAGCTGCGCGTGCCGCCGGCGCCGCTCTTCCTGATGTTCACCAAATCGGTCGGCGCCAACGCCACGCCGATCGCCTTCGCCGAGGTCTACCTCGCCCTGCAGCAAGGCACCGTCGACGGCCAGGAGAACCCGCTGCCGACCATCATGGCCAAGAAGTTCTACGAGGTGCAGAGCCACATCATGCTGACCGGCCACATCACCGAGATCGCTGCTGGTGATCGTCGGCAATCACGTGTGGTCGAAGCTCGACGACGACGAGAAGAAGATCGTTCAACGAGGTGCTGGTTGCAGGCGGCGGCCAAAGCCACCGACCAGATCCGCGCTCTCGGAACAGAAGCTGGCCGACGAATTCCGCAAGCTCGGCAAGACCGTCGTCGACGTCGGATCGCGCGGCCTTCCGCACCGCGGCTTTGCCGTTGCACAATGACGGCAGCGGCGGCTGGAGCAAGACCGAATACGACGCCCTGCAGGCCCTGAAGTAGCGCTTCTCCCTGCAGTCGCAATCGCAAACTGTGCTGAGCTGGTAGCCGGCGCCCCCACGTGCGCAATCGAGGCCAGGGCGCCGGCCGGTCAAGGTGAGGAGCGAGCATGCACGATCGAACGCGTCCAAGTCGACGGCGGCCGAGCCCGAGCGCCTGATCGAGGTCGCCGACGAGGACATCGTCATCGAGCACCACCTCGAGGACTGGCTGGCCTTTGCCGTATTCTGGGCCCTCGGCCGTGCATCGTCTTCCTGCAGTTCTTCACCCGCTACGTGCTCAACGATAGCCTGGCCTGGACCGAGGAGATCGCCCGCTATGGGCTGATGTGCGCTCACCTTTCATCGGTGGTGCGGTGGTGACACGCCGGCGCAACTCGCACATCGCCGTGGCGCTGCTGCCCAACCTGCTGCCAACCGGTTACGGCCGGGCGCTGCTCGCCGCTGGTCGACCTTGTCACGCTCGGCTTTCTCGGCCTGCTCGCCTACTTTTCCGTGCTCATTCGTCGAGCGCATGCAGTATGCAGCGCATGACCGTGATCGATTTGCCAATGAGCGTACGTCTATGGCGCCGTCGCCGTCGGCTGCTTCCTGATGTTCGGCCGCCAGGCGCTCAAGGTGTGGCGCAACGCCGTGACGGCTGGCGCTCGGCCTATGAGGCCTGATCGCAGGCCTCCGACCGAAACGGCGAACGCTTGCCATGACGCCCTGTCATCTTCATCTTCCTCGCTGGCGCTGCTTGCCGGCCTGCCGGTCTTCATCGCGCTTGCCGCCTCCTCGCTGATCTATACCCACGCCATCGCCGGCATTCCCGACTTCGTGATTTTGCACCGCATGGCGGGCGGCGTCGACAGCTTCCCGCTGCTGGCCGTGCCCTTCTTCATCCTCGCCGGCAACCTGATGAATTCCGCCGGGATCACCAACCGCATCTACGACTTCGCGGTGGCGATCGCCGGGTGGATGCGCGGCGGCCTGGCGCACGTCAACATCGTCGGGCTCGGTGATCTTCGCCGGCATGTCGGGCACGGCCATCGCCGATGCCGCCGGTCTTGGCACCATCGAGATCAAGGCCATGAAGGATCACGGCTACTCGGCACCGAATTCTCGGTCGGCGTGACTGCGGCCTCATCGACGCTCGGGCCGATCATCCCGCCCTCGCTGCCGTTCGTGATCTACGGCATGATGGCCAATGTCTCGATCGGCGCGCTGTTTCTGGGCGGGTTCGTTCCCGGCGCGGTCGATGACCATCTTCATGATGGCTCTACGTCACCTACTGCGCGCGCAAGTACAGCATGGGCCGCGATCAGGCGTTTCCATTGCGCATGTCTCGGCGCCACCTTCATCGCCGCCCTGCCGGCGCTGCTGACACCGCTGATCATCATCGGCGGCATGACCTTTGGCTGGTTCACGCCCACCGAAGCGGCGATCGCCGCCTGTGCCTGGGCCATCGATGCTCGGGCGTCTTTCTCTACCGATCGCTGACCTTCAAGCAGTTCTACAAGGTCACGCTCGACACCATCGAGACCACGGCGGCGGTGTTGCTGATCGTCGCCGCGGCCTCGCTGTTCGGCTGGGTGCTGACGACTACGCGGCTGACCGAGTATGCCGCCGACGCGCTGTTGTCCTTCACCAGCAACCGGTACCTGATCCTGCTGCTCATCAACATTCTGCTGCTTGGTGGTGGGCTGCTTCCTGGAGCCGATCGCCTCGATCAGCATCCTGGTGCCGGTGCTGATGCCGATCATTACCAAGGTCGGGATCGACCCGGTGCACTTCGGCGTCATGATGACGCTCAATCTGATGATCGGCTTGCTGCATCCGCCGCTCGGTATGGTGCTGTTCGTGCTGGCCCGCATCGCCAAATTGTCGATCGAGCGGACCACCATGGCGATCCTGCCGTGGCTGATCCCGCTGTTGGCCTCGCTCGGTCGCAATCACGCTCTTTCCCGAACTGACCCTGGGACTGCCGCGGCTGATGGGCCTTATCAAATAGGCGCCACAAAAGCGTGGCCCCGCAGCGATAGCCAGCGCGACGGCTCTCCTCTAAGTAGGTGCCAAATCTGTACGTACCGATCGGGCCCGCCGCTGGCGGGTCATGCCAAGCGCCGTTTGAGGCCCCATGCCGGGGGTGAGTGAGCCGTGACGTTGTCCTTCAGTGGTTGCTCGAGCCCATCACCCCGCAGGCCTTCTTCGCCGAGTACTACGAGCGCCAGCCGCTGTTGATCGCGCGCGGCGAGCCCCGACGGTTTGAGCCGCTCTTGAGCCTCAGCGCCATCGATCGCTTCGCTTGCCACCACCTCGCCGTGTCATCCGGAGGTGTTCTTGGTGGATGCGGCACGCAAGCTCAGCGCCGAGGACTATACGCTTGCCGACCCGGACGGGGCCGGGCAGCTCGACCTGCCGCGCCGCCTATGAGCTTTTCCGCACCGGCGCCACCATCTCGGTGCGGCGCCTGCATGAAGCCTGCCCGAACTTGGCGCGCTTGTGCCGGACGGTCGAAAAGGTGTTCAGCGCGCATTTTCAGAGCAATATCTACCTATCGCCGCCCGCGGCGCAGGGCTTCGCCACGCACTTCGACAGCCACGACGTGTTCGTGCTGCAAGTGGCCGGATCGAAGGTGTGGACGCTTTACGACACGCTGATCGAGCTGCCGCTGCACGGCCAGGCCTTCGACAAGGCCAAGCATCAGCCCGGCCCGCCGAGCCGGGAAATCACCATTCGCGCCGGCGATCTGTTCTATTGCCCGCGCGGCCTCTTCCACTCCGCCCGCTCGACCGAGGAGACTTCGCTCCACATCACGCTGGGCCTGATCGGCAAGACTTGGGCGGACGTAATGCTGGAAGCGGTCTCGGCCGCCTGCCTCGCCGCGCCGGCCTTTCGCCGCAATTTGCCGGCGGGCTTTGCCGATCCCAACTTCGATGTCGGCGCGGCCAAGGCCACCTTTCGCGCGCTGGTGGACGAGCTTTGCGCAAGCGGCCGACCTCGATCCCATCATGCAAAAGCTGGCCGAGGACTTCGTGACCTCGCGCCGTCCCGATCTGGCGGGCGTGTTGCAAGAAATCGACCAGGGGACACCGGTGGCGCGCGACACCCGCCTCGTGGCCCGTCCGCACCTTAGCTATCGCCTCAACGAGGACGGCAACCAGGTCACGCTGCTGTTTGGCGCCTCGCGCCTCGCGTTGCCGGCGGCCGCCGCCGAGCCGCTGCGCTTCGCGCTCGCCGGCGCGCCCTTTCGCGTCAATGATTTGCCGGGTCTTCTCGACGAGGCTGGCAAACTCGTGCTGGCGCGGCGCCTGCTGCGCGAGGGCCTGTTGCTGCGATCGGATTGAAGTGGCCTGCCGCCGATGCATGTCGTGGCGGGCGCGGCCAGCGCGGCCGCATATTCCCCCGCGGCTGCTTCATGGCTGCGCCTTATAGCTGAGGCTTGACTTGAGTTTGGCCCTAGCCGATTGTTGAAGATGAGTTTCCACAAAAGGAGATCGTCGTAGGCACGCAAGGCACCCGCCGTATCCGAGCAAGCAACCGTCACATTGACCGATGCCGATATCACGGCCGAGCGCAGCGTGACGCGCCGCTCGCTGTTGGGAGCCGCTGGGGCTTGGTGCCGGCGCGGCCGCAACCGTCGTGTTCGGTGCGCCGCAATCAGCGCCGGCCGCCGACGACAGCAGCAAAAAGAAAAAGTCAAGAAGCCCCGAAAAACCGAAGGAAGAGACGGACAGGACTAAGCCCGGCATTTCATCCTTCCCCGCATTGCCCTGGCCGGGCAAAGCGCTGGGGGTTCGGCTCGCGCGGGCCTATGGCTGGGGCGAGGCTCAAAAGCCTCTCGCCGGGGCATTGCTGGACTGGCGCGCCGACAGGGCGGTTGACCGCCCACACGTGAAAAAGGCAGAGGTGGGTCCTCAGGTCCCACTTTTGCCTTTTGGATTTTTCGAGTGCTCCACCTCTCCACAGCCAAGCTGCGCGCCACGCCGATCGTGTTCCTGCGCACGCTGGCGTTCATCAACTATCTCGGGTTACGCGGGCTGGGCGGCGCTCCTCTACAACTTTACGGTCGAGCGCGCCAGCTTCCAGTGGTTCGAGACCGGCCTCACCCAGTCCGTGCGCGAAATCCCAGGCTTCCTGGCCTTTACCGCGATTTTCTGGCTGCTGGTGGTACGCGAACAGGTGCTGGCCTACGTGGCGCTTGCCATCATGGGGCTGGGCGTCGCCCTGACCGGTCAATTCCCGACGCTCGCCGGCGTGCTCGCTGACCACCTTCATCATGTCGGTGGGCTTCCACTACTTCGAGACCATGAACGTCTCGCTGCAGCTGCAGCTGCTGCCCAGGCCGAGGCGCCGCGCTTGATCGGCACCATCACGGCGGCGGGGGCAGCGGCGCAGTTACGAGCTACGGAGGACTTGCCATCGCCTGGTGGGCGGGCGGCCGCGCCTATGCGCCGCTGTTCTTGGCCGTCGGCGTTGCCTGCATGCTCTTGACCGGCGTGGCGGCGCTCTGGTTTCGGCGCTTCGAGGGCCGGTAGCGCAGCGAAAGCGCATCGTGCTGCGCCGGCGCTATTGGCTCTACTACCGCGCTGACCTTCATGACCGGAGCGCGGCGGCAGCTGTTCGTCGCCTTCGGCGGGTTTCTGCTGGTCAAGAAGTTCGGCTACGACGGTTGCCGACATGGCAACGCTGATGTTGGTCACCACCGCCGCCAACACGGTGCTGGCCCCGCGCCTCGGCCGACTGGTGATGCGGGTCGGCGAACGCCACACCATCACGCTCGAGAACGTGGTTTTGATCCTGGTGTTTGCCGGCTATGCCACCACCACCAGCGCGACGCTGGCCGGCCTCCTGTTCGTCATCGATGGCGTGTTCTTTACCCTCACCCTGGCGCAGCGCACCTATTTCAGAAGATTGCCGATCCCGCCGATATGGCGGCCACCACCTCGGTGGCCTTTACCATCAATCACGTGGCGGCGGTGGTGGTGCCGGTGGCGTTCGGGGCGCTGGGCATGATCGATCCCGCCATCATCTTCTGGCTAGGGGCGTGCGTGGCGAGCGTTTCCTGAGCTGTTCCTTCCTGGTCCCGCGCCATCCAGCCCCGGGGCACGAGACCGTGCTGGTGGCCGGCAAGGCGCTGCCGGCCGAGTGATGCCGCGTGGGCGACCTTGGCTGGCCCCTTTGCCTCTGACCGGTTGGGGTGTGGGCCTGGCGCGCCGGCAATCAGCCGCGTTCGCCAAGCCGGTGCTCGACCCCCGCGGGTCGGTCACAGTGGTGGCATCCCCGCTCAAGTATTGAGGCCCAATCGGCACCTTGCCGTGTCCGCCGGGGATATCGAACACGTAGGCCGGTTGCGCGAGGCCTGAGAGGCGGCCGCGCAGGGCCCGCATCAAGGCCTGTCCTTGCCCAATCGAAACGCGAAAGTGGCTGGTGCCCGGGGCGGGATCGAGCTGGTGCAGGTAGTAGGGTTTGATCCGCGTCTCGACCAAGGCCCGCAGCAGGTCCGCCAACGTGTCGGGCGTGTCATTGATGCCCTTGAGGAGCACGGTCTGGCTCAGCATGGGAATGCCGGCATCGATCAGGCGCGCGCACGCGCCCGCGCCGCCGCCGTCAACTCGCGCGCGTGATTGGCATGCAGCACCACCATGACGGCTTTGCCGGGGACCGCCAGCGCGGTGACCAGCTCCGGGCTGATCCGCGCCGGATCGACGGCGGGCACCCGCGTGTGCCAGCGCAGCACCTTGACGTGGGCAACCGCCGCCAGGCGTTGGCTCACCTCGGCTAGGCGGCGTGGGGAGAGCATGAAGGGATCGCCGCCGGTGAGAATCACCTCCCAGATCTCGGGCGCGCCGGCGATGTAGGCGATGGCCCGATCGAGGGCTCCAGCAACGAGCGGAGCAGGCCCGCCCGGGCCCACGACCTCGCGGCGAAAACAAAAGCGGCAGTAGACCGGGCAGACATGGGTGAGTTTGAGGAGCGCGCGGTCGCCATAGCGGTGCACGACGCCGGGCACCGGTGAGAGGCGGGCCTCATCGAAGGGATCGGCGACCTCGCCCGGCAATGCGGTAAGTTCGTTGCGATCGGGGAGGAACTGGCGCGCGATGGGATCATCGGGGTCGCCGCGATCGATGAGCCGAACCATCTCCGGGGTGACGGCGATGGCATAGCGGGTCCGCCACCGCCCGAAGCGGCGGGCGCCGCCCCGGCCGGGAGCAGACCCTCCGCTTCCAACCGCCGACGCTGCGCAGTGTGGTGGTGGCGCCGACCACGCGGGTTGACCCTTCGGCTTTTGTTGGGGAGCCATTAGGCCCGGATGCCGTTGGCCGGCAAGACCTATTTGCCTGCGGGCGTCGGCGCGGCCGCTGGTCGCGGTCGCCGGTTTGCCATTGGGCCGGCACATTCCGCAGCCCTGCTGGCGGCCATCAAGGTTTCGGGGGAGCCGCAATGCGTCAACTATGCCTCATCGCCGTTGCCGCTGCCCTCTGTTGCGGCAGCGACGTGATCGCCGCTGCCCAGGAGGAGGAGGATGTGCGTGCAAGTCCCAGCTTCTGGGCGGTTACCGGCGTTGCTCCCGGCGATGTCCTGCACTTGCGCGATGTGCCCTCCGCCGACAGCAAGAGCCTGGCGGGCATCCCGTTCAACGCGCGCGGACTGGAAGAATTTCGGCTGCCGTCGTGGTGAGCTTCCCTTCGATCAGTGGGCGCGCATGAGCGAGCCGCGGCGCCGCGCCGCCAACACGAAGTGGTGCCGGGTCGAGTTTCACGGCAACCAGGGCTGGGTGGCGGGTCGCTTTCGCGGAGGATCCCGCCGCGACGCATTGACGTCAGCGGCTGGGCTCGGAGATTGGCGCCCACAGCACCCGCTCGATGCGCGTGGCGCCGGTCGCAAGCATCACCAGGCGATCCAAGCTCAATGCGGCGCCGGCGGCCGGCGGCATCTGCGCGAGGGCGGCGATGAAGTCGTGATCGATCGGATAGCGTTCGCCGTACCGACGCTGCTTTTCATGCATTTCGGCCTCGAGGCGCCGCCGCTGCTCGGCGGCGTCCGTCAGCTCGCCGAAGGCATTGGCTAATTCCACGCCGCAGGCGTAGAGTTCGAACCGATCCGCGACGCGCGGGTCGCCGGCGTTGGGCCGTGCCAGGGCCGCCAGCTGGGCCGGGTACCGATCGAGCAGGTGGCGCGGCCGTTGCCAAGATAAGGTTCGACCTTGGCCAATAGGATGCGGCTGAAGATGTCCTCCCAGGTATCATCCTCGGCCATGCGCACGCCGACGGCGGTGGCCGCCGCGGCGAGTGCGGCCGCATTCGGGCTGCCACCAGCGAGCGTCGCCAACAGGTCGATGCCCGCGTGGCGGCTGGAAGGCCTCGGCCACAGCTGAGGCGATCGGGGCAAGCAAACGGATCGGCGCTGCGTGCCCCGTGACTAAAACGGCTCGTGCCTGCCGCCTCCGCCGCGAGGGGCAAGAGCGCGGCGCAATCGCCCATCAGGTCTTCGTAGGGTGTGTACGCACGATACCACTCGAGCATCGTGAAGGCGGGGTGGTGCAGCGCGCCCCGTTCGCGATTACGGAATACGGGCGCGACGGTGAAGATGCGCTCTCGCCGGCCGCCAGCAGCTTTTTGCAGGCGAACTCGGGCGAGGTGTGGAGATAAAGCGGGTGCTGGCTGCCGTCCGGATCGATCAGCGTGGTGGCGAAGGCGTGCAGATGCGTCTCGTTGCCCGGGCGAGATCTGCAGGATGCTGGTGTCGACCTCCACGAAGCCCTGCGCCTCGAACCAGCGGCGGATTGCCGTCAAGATCCGTCCACGCGCCAGCAGGAATCCACGCCGGTCGGCATGGTTCTGTGGGTTCCACCAGGGACTTGGCTGCGGGGCGGCAGGCGTTTGCTCCTTGGCGCGGTCCGGAAAAGGCCGCTAGAAAGCGCCAGCTTTAGGACTCATGGCGAGCCTGCCGTCGCTCCGGGCGCCCGCGGCCAAGCCTGCAAATCGGGAGAGATCGACGGTGGTGAAGGTTATCGCAAGCTCGGTGCGCAAAGGCAACGTGCTGGAGGTGGACGGCAAACTGTGCGTCGTCATGAAGGCGGAGAATATCCACCCGGGCAAGGGCACCCCGGTGACGCACCTCGATATGCGACGCATTTCCGATGGCGTGAAGATCACGGAGCGCTATCCGCACCACCGACCAGGTCGAGCGCGCCTACCTCGAGGACAAGACCTACAACTATCTTTACGAAGACGACACCGGCTACACCTTCATGGATCCGGACACCTACGATCAAATCGCGGTTCCCAAGGACCTGCTGGGTGAACAGTCCGGCCTATCTGCAGGAAAGCATGCCCGTCACCTTGAGCCTGCACGAGGGCGTGCCGGTGGCCGGTCGAACTGCCCCCGCGCGTGACCTTCGAAATCGTCGAGGCCGACCCCGTCGTCAAAGGCCAGACGGCCTCGTCATCCTACAAGCCGGCCGTGCTCGCAAATGGCCAGCGCGTGATGGTGCCGCCGCACATCCAGGCGCGGCACGCGGGTCGTCGTCTCCACCGATGACGGGTCCTACGTCGAGCGCGCAAAAGATTAAAGCCGCAAGCCAGAAGAAAGCGCTGGCCTCGTCTGCCGGTGCCATCCCCGCCCGCCGATGGCTGCACTAGGCGTCGCACCGCGCCGCTGCTGCCCGAGACGCCGCGGCGGCTGCCGCTTCGCCAGGGCCTGGCGACCGCGACCGTTACGCATGCCCCGGGGACCCGGGCATGCTATGCCTGGGGTGAGCCCTCAACTCTCTCGCTCTGGGTTGGCAAGTTAAGACGACGAGCACGGTCATGATCGATCTCAGCGCCATCCGACCTGGTCAGACGGGCACGGCGCATCTCATCGTCGGACCTGAGCATACCGCTCCCCGCGTCGGCTCCGGTCGGATTGCAGTGCTCGCCACGCCGGTGATGATCAACGTCATCGAGGCGGCGGCCTTGGCCGCCGTCGAGCACCTGCTCCCAAACGGTTACCAGAGCCTGGGCATTCACCTTGACGTGCGCCACTTCGCGGCAACGCCGGTCGGCCTGCGCGTCACCGCCACCGCCGAGGTGCTCAGCGTAGAGGCGCGCAGCATCCGGTTCCGCGTCGAGGCGCGCGATGAGCACGAGCCAATCGGCGACGGTCAACATGAGCGCGTGGTCGGTCAATGTGGCGCGCTTCGATGAGCGCGTGCAGCGCAAAGCCCTCGCCGTGCGCCAGGGCTAACTCCCCGTCTCCTGCGCCTTTTGCAACTCGGCATCTTTCTCGGTTGCCCGCCGCAGGGCGGGGCGCTCGGCCAGGGTGGCCAGATAGGGTTTGAATTCGGCGCGATCCGGGAGGAGCTTGAACATGCTTCCCAGCGCAAGCCGGAGCCGATGATGACGTCGGCGGCGGTGAACTTATTGCCCAAGAGGTAAGGCGAGGCCGCGGCGGCCGCTTTGGCCAAGACGTCCACAACCGTGTCGAAGTCGCCGAACCCGAGGGCGGAGCGCGGCCGGCGCCTCCTTGCGCGGGAAAGCCCGCTCAGCAATGGCGGGCTCGACACAGCTCGGCCCGAAAAACAGCCATTTCAGGTAAGTCCCACGCCTTGGATCGCCGACGGGAATGTTGAGCCCTGCTTGCGGAAACTCATCGGCAAGGTAGGCGCAGATGGCGGCGGCCTCCGTGATCACCGTGTCGCCGTGCTTGAGGGCGGGCACCTTGCCCATGGGATTGACGGCGAGGTAGGCCGGCTGGCGGTTCTCCCCCGCTTGAAGCTGACCATCTGCAACTCATAAGGCTGGCCCAGCTCTTCGAGCATCCAATGCACGATCGAGGAGCGGGAGGGTGCGGCGTGATAGAGGACGAGCTTTGGCATTTGCGGTCTCCGGATGGCATTTGCAGGCTCCGATGCCCTGGGCGCCTTTGCACCTATCTAAGGACGGATTGCGGCCAGGAAAGGTGCCCCTGGCGCACGATTTTTACCGCCTCGCCGGCGCGGCAAATGGGCAGCCCGGCCATGCACCGGTGCGCTTGGCCGCGAGCTGCAGAGCTGCTAGAGACAGCAGCCCTCACTGGCACTTGGAAGCGCGGCCGCTTGTGAGCATATTTGGCCCAAGCGATAGCCGCCTCGACGCGACGGTTTTAAGTGAACGGCGTCGAGAAGGACGGCGATGTAGAAGGACTGCAATGAGAGAATACAAGGATCAGAAACGTCTTGAGCGGCTCGAGCGGGCTGCCAAAGCAAAACAGGATATCCTCGAGAAGTTCCGGTCGCGACCGGCGGCGGATGACCCGGCCGTCTTGGCGCGGGCCGCCGAGCGCAAGGCGACTGCGCAAGCGCGCGAAGCCCGCCAGAAGGAACGCGATGAGCGCAAGCGCAAGGAAGCCGAGGAGCGGGCGCAGCGGGAAGCCATCGAGAAGGCCGAGCGGGAGGCGCGCGAGCGTCGCGAGGCTGTTGCAAAAGTCATTCGCGATGCGGCCGAGGCCGCCGAGCGCAAGGCCGAACGCGACCGCCGCTATGCCGCACGCAAGGCCCGGCAGGGCCCCGGCGTTAGCCCGAATCGGGTTCAATACAAGGCCGACGCGGGGCTCGAGAGAACCCGAGCTTTGATCGTGCTCCGGCGCGGCTGCGAGGCACGCTTTGGGCCGGGTTGCCGCGCGCAAAACTTGAGCGAGCCGCCGCGGCAGCCTTAGGTTTAGGGCGGGCCTTTAGGTCGACGGTGGCAAAAACAGGCAAATGAGCCGCGGAGTGCCGCCGGTCGAAGGCCGGATGCAGGCGTGCATCTGATTGTCTTTGATTCACGGCGCGGGAAATTTGCGGGCACGATCACGCTACCGTGCTTGGTGGTGATGCGCATGCTGCCTGGGAGCGGTGCGCTTCCCATGATGCCGGCGCTCTGCAGGGATATGATCTCGACCTTCTCAACGGGCGCGCAATCCATGCCGGAGCAGCATTCGATGGGATACCAATCATGGCCGCCGCCGCCGTTGCTACCAACAGCAGACCTGCACATATCCATGCTCTTGCCATAGCGTGCCTCGCTGGTTTCGCTCCTACTCCTCCTCGAGTGAATCCCGCCCTAGTCGTCTTGCCGACGCGCGCCCCGCCGGTCCGCTGCAACGCGCCACTGCGACGAGCTCATTGTATTAAAATCCCTGGCTAACAGACCCCTCCCAAATGCACCGATTGACAGCGAACCAATTGCGAATGGCTTTATTGCAAGTGCCGTGCCCCGCGCCGACGTCCGTGCTTTAAGAAGCTTTAATGACAGGGATTGTGACGCGATTCTCTCGGGCCGTCCCTGAACGAGTGTGCCTTTGAGGCCGCACAGGATCGATCGTGATGCTATCGCCAAGCTCATAATGTGGTCCCGTCTGAGCGCAATAATGCCTCGCCGTGCATGCAATTTGGGCAGCGGAGCCTTAGCCCTGCTGTCGGGATGAGCAACTTAATTCGCATCCAGCAAGGTTCGCTCCAACAGGCGCAATCCCCAAAAACCCCCAACCACGATGGCGGCAAACGTCAAGAGGGAGCCAAAAGCCAACGTCGAAACCCCGGTGATGGCCTGTCCGACGGTACAGCCCAGCGCCAGCACGCCGCCAACGCCCATCAGGCGGCGCCGCACAGATTGCGGATCATGTCGCCCGTATCGAAGAAGCCGATCAGGCGAAATCGGCCCATGGTCACGGCCGCGGCGCCGGCGCCGAAGAGGGCGCCAAAGACACTGCTGACACCGAAGCTCGGGACGGGCTCGGCCGTGAAGCGCTGCAGCCATTCCAAGGCATCGCCGGTCGGGCGGATATAGGTCAGCGACACCGGTTGCAGCGGTCGAGCCGCGAACTCGTCGACGGCAAGGCCGGTCAACGCCCAGCCCGGCAACAACGCAGCCCCCACGGCCAACCCCTTGACAAGATGTGGACCGGTGAGGCACGAAATTTCTTGTCCGCGGCGCAATAGACGAGCGCGCCTCCCGCCAGGACCAGCGTCGCCAAAAGGTTTGCCACGCCGACGGGTGCCCGCAGAATTGCGCTCAGGAGGTGATCGAGGCCTTGGCTTTCGAGGCCGAGCGAAATGGCCGTGGCCGCCTCCATGCGCGCCCGCACCGGCCCGAGCAAGCCCCCGATTGCCATGTAGGCGGTGAGGCCGAGCACCAACAGCGTGATCAGCGAGCGCAGATCACCCGCACCGGCCCGCGCCAGATTGCGGCTCAGGCAGCCGCCGGCAAAGACCATACCGATGCCGAAGACGACGCCGCCCATGGCGTTGCCAAACCAATTGAGCGTGGGGGCCAAGTACATCGATTTGTCGAGGGCAACGATGCCGCCGCGCGCAAGAAGTTGTGCGCCCAAGAGCGCCGTGGCGGCCGCCAACAGCCAGGCGCGAAAACGGCGATAGTCGCCGAAATTGTAGATGTCCGAGAGCGAGCCCATGGCGCAGTAGTTGGTCCTGAAGACGACGGCGCCGAATAGGCCGCCGATGAGCAGGCCGCCGAGCGCCAATGAGAGCGGCGCGTTGCCCGTCAACGCCTCGCGAACGGCTGCCATAGGGCTCCTTGCATCTCCTTTGGCGCGAACCGGCCATGGGCCGCGAGTTCGCCGGTGGCGTGCTTGCAGCCAAGATGCGCCGCCGGGAGCGCGCGAAAATCGCCGCAACCTCAATCCCATGGACCCAATCCTTGCAATCCACAAGCAGGGGCCACCAAGCAGGGCCACAAGCAGGGCACAAGCAGAGCCACAAGCAGGGCCACAAGCAGGGTTGGGGTGGGACCAACGCACTGTTCTTCGATTGCAAAGTTGGCTGGAAAGATTGTGCATTCCGGGCCATGACCGCGGCGATTCTGCAGCGACGAGGCAAAGATGACCGGGGCCCAGGCGCCGGCCTTCGTGCATCTTAAGGTGCACTCGGCCTACTCGCTATTGGAAGGTGCCATCACCATTGCCAAGCTCGCCAAGCTGGCGGTGAGCCAATCTTTTCCTGCCCTCGGCTCTGACGGATACCGGCAATCTCTTCGGGGCGCTTGAGTTTTCCGACAAGATGGCGGCCGTCGGCGTGCAACCGATCATGGGCTTGACGCTGCAGGTGGACTTCGCCGAGCCGGACCGGACAAGTTCCAGCCGGCCGTTCGGGGCGCAGTCACGCCTTGCCTGTGCCGGCTCCATCGCGCTGTTCGCCGCCAATGAGCGCGGCTATCAAAACCTGATGCAGCTCTCCTCGCGGGCTTTTCTCGATCCCGTCGAAAGCGAGCCACCCCACGTCAAGCTGAGCCAGCTCGAAGGTGCGCGGGCGGACGGCCTCATTGCCCTGACGGGCGGACCGGACGGCCTGATCAACAGGGCGCTCGCCGAGGAGCAAAAGAGCTGGCGGCCGAGCGCTTGCAAGCACTCAGCGCCATCTATGGCGACCGGCTTTACGTCGAGCTGCAGCGCCATGGCTTGACCCACGAGATCAAGGCCGAGCCCGATCTCCTGGCGCTGGCCTATGCGCGGCGGCCTGCCGATCGTCGCCAGCAACGAAGTCTATTTCGCAAGCCCCGATCGACTATGCGAAGCGCACGATGCGCTCATGTGCATCGCCGATGGCAGTCTGATGTCACCGAGGACAATCGCCGCCGGCTCTCGCGCGAACGACTGCTTTAAGAGTGCGCAAGAAATGGCGCGCCTGTTCGCCGACCTACCCGAAGCGCTGGCCAACACGATCGAGATCGCCAAGCGCTGCGCCTATCGGCCGCTCGGCCGCAAGCCGATTTTGCCGAAGTTCGTCGTGGCGGCGAAGGGGGCCTCCGAAAGCGAGCAGCTGGCGCTGAGGCAAACGAGCTCCGGGCGCAGGCCGAGGCCGGTCTAAGTGAGCGCCTCGCCACCACGCCGGTGGCGCCAGGCTTCACCGCCGCGGACTACCAGCAGCGGCTGGCCTTCGAGGTCGATGTGATTTCGAAGATGAAGTATCCCGGCTACTTCTTGATTGTTGCCGACTTCATCAAATGGGCCAAGGCCAACGACATTCCCGTCGGTCCCGGCCGCGGCTCGGGTGCGGGCTCGGTCGTCGCCTGGGCGCTCACCATCACCGATCTTGATCCCTTGCGCTTCGGCTTGTTGTTCGAGCGCTTCCTCAACCCCGAACGCGTGTCGATGCCGGACTTTGACATCGACTTTTGCCAGGATCGCCGCGACGAGGTGATCCGCTATGTGCAAGGCAAGTACGGCGCCGACCGCGTGGCACAGATCATCACCCACGGCAAGTCTGCAGGCGCGGGCCGTGTTGCGCGACGTGGGGCGCGTGCTGCAGATGCCCTACGGGCAGGTCGACCGGCTGTGCAAGCTCGTCCCCAACAATCCCGCCAATCCGGTAAGCTTGGCACAGGCCATCGCGATCGAACCCAAATTGCAGGAGGAGCGCGACCGCGAGCCGGTCACCGCCCGGCTGCTCGAAATCGCGCAAAAGCTGGAAGGCCTTTATCGCCACGCCTCGACACATGCCGCGGGCATGGTGATCGCGCGACCGTCCGCTGGAAGAGTTGGTGCCGCTCTATCGCGACCCCAAGTCGAGCTTTCCGATCACCCAGTTCAACTGGAAGCTGGTCGAGGCCGCGGGCCTCGTGAAGTTCGACTTTCTGGGGCTCAAGACCTTGACGGTGCTGCGCAAGGCCGTCGACTTGGTCGAAGCGCGCGGCGCGGCATCGATATCGACCTGGCAGGGCTACCCTCGATGACGCGGCGAGCTACGAGCTCTGGCGCAGGGCCGATACGGTCGGCGTGTTCCAACTCGAAGGTACGGGCATGCGCGACAGCCTCAAGCGGCTGAAGCCCGACCGTTTCGAGGACATCATCGCCATGGTGGCGCTCTATCGGCCGGGCCCGATGGACAACATCCCCACCTACATCAATCGCAAGCATGGCGAGGAGCCGGTCGAGCTCCTGCATGCGCGGCTGGAGGGCATTCTCAAAGAGACCTACGGCGTCATCATCTACCAAGAACAGGTGATGCAGATCGCCCAGGTGCTAGCCGGCTTCTCGCTTGGCGAAGCCGATCCTGCTGCGGCGCGCCATGGGCAAGAAAGATAAGCGCGAAATGGGCGCAGCAGAAGAGCCGCTTCGTCGAGGGGCGCGCTCAAGGGCGGCGTCAAGCGCGCCGACGCGGAGTACATATTCGAGTTGGTCGACAAGTTTGCCGGGTACGGCTTCAACAAGAGCCACGCCGCGGCCTACGCGCTCGTCAGCTACCAGACCGCCTATCTGAAGGCCAACTTCCGCGAGGAATTCCTGGCCGCGTCCATGACGCTCGACATGCGAACAATACCGACAAGCTGGCGATGTACACGGCCGAGGCAAACCGGGCCAAGATCCGCATCCTGCCGCCCTGCATCAATACGTCGGAGGTGGATTTCCTCGCCGGCGAAGGCTCGATCCGCTACTCGCTGGCGGCCCTCAAGAACATCGGTGCGCAGGCCGTCGAAAGCATCGTCGCCGAGCGCCGCGTCAATGGCGAGTTTCGCGATCTGTCCGACTTTGCCCGGCGCTGCAACACCAAGGCGCTCAACAAGCGCGCCTTGGAAACGCTGAGCGCCGGCCGGCGCTTTCGACGCGCTCGAGGCCAACCGGGCGCGCGTCTACGGCAATGTCGAGCAGCTCTTGGCCTTTGCCAATCGCTTGGCCGAGAACGAGGCACAGGGCACCGGCGACCTATTCGGCGGCAGCACCGCCGGCGAGGCCTCTATCGATATGCGGCCCGTGCAGGCGTGGACCCCTGATGGAACGCCTGCAACAGGAGTTCGAGGCAATCGGCTTCTTCCTGTCCGGCCACCCGCTCGATGCCTATGCTAGCGCGCTCCCCAAACTGGGGGTGTCGACCTATGCGGAGTTCGAAGCGCGCTGCGAGCGCGGCTCGGCCGCCGGGCGCCTCGCCGGCATCGTCGTGTCGATACGCGAACGGCGCTCACAGAAGGGCAACAAGTTCGCCTTTGCGATATTTTCCGAGCCGACCGGGCAATTCGAAGCCGTGATCTTCTCCGGAAACGCTGTCGCGGCGCGCGCCTTGTTGGAGCCGGGCATGGCGGTTCTGCTCACCGTCGAGGGTGAGCGCGACGGCGAAGCCTTGAAGTTACGCGCGCAGGCAGTGCAGTCGCTCGATGCGGCGGCGAGCAGTATCCAGAAGGGATGGAAGGTCCTGTTGGACGCCGATGCGCTCACCAACAACGGCAACCGCGATCTCGCCGTCCTGCGGGAAAGGCTGAAGGGTGGGGGCAAGGGCGAAATTTCCTGTCCTTCTTCCTGCAAGGACGCGAGGTGAACTTTACGTTCCCGCAGCGCCGATTCGATGTCTCGCCCGCTCAGAAAGGAGCCATCGCCATGCTGCCAGGGGTTCTGGAGGTGGTTGACATCTAACCGCGCACCTCGTCTCAGCCACCGCCGCTTGCCAGGCTCTCAGCCATTCGGTTGGATGGACGAGCATGACGATGTTGAGCGTTAGATTGTCGCGAATGAGGACTAGGAGGGTTATCTCGACGCCGATCAGCAGCGCCACCGTGAGCCAGCGCCGGCAAGCGCGCCGCCACTAGGAAGCCCAGGATCATGGCTGACAATGTCGGCCATCGAATTGACGATGCTGTCGCCGAAGTAGTCCCTGGAAATGGTGACGGTGCGGTAGCGGTTGATGCTGAAGGGGTGTTTTCAAAATCTCCCAGCCCACTTCGATCGAGGTGGCGATCACCAGGCGGGCGGCAACGGATAGGCGTCCCTGCGTCAGCAGGCCGGTCAGCCAATAAAGGATGATGCCGTGCAGGATGTGACTGTAGGTGTACCAATCGGTGAGGTGTTGGGAGGTTTCCAGAATCGGTGCGGCTGGCATGCCAGAGCTTTGGACATAGCCACATACTTGCAAATGAGAGCGTGGCCCATCCAAGCTAGAATCGCCGCGCTCAGCAGCATGATCGCGGCACAGAGCGCGAGCGCGGCTGGGAGCGAAAGCCTTGGCATGGTCAGTGATTTCGACATGACGTAGCCTTGCCAGTGGCGCCAGCGTAAGCGGAACTGTAGCTGGGGCATGAGGTATTTTTAATTGGTGCCTGAGCGATAACGAGGCCACAGTTGCCAGCAACGTTGGCGGGTCTCGGTTCGCCCAAGTCCGCACTGAGAAATGGCCTCCAGAGCAGTGGGACGCGGCCATGTGGCACGTGATGGTTTTGACGATGCTGGTGAGCCTCGGTGCCATGTCCGGGACCGCCGCCGCTTTGTGCAGCAAGGAGGATTTCGGCAAGGCCGTCGACCAGGCCGGTGCCGCCTTGCGCAAGCTCAATGCCGACAACGCCCCGCGCCTGCGCGCGAAGATGCGCGAGCTCAAGGACCACAAGGCCTGGTCCGATGCGGATTTCGAGGAAAAGGCCTTGGCGGCCGTGCAAGACGAGCGGATCGAGGCCTACAACGCCCAGGCCAACGATCTCCTGGCCAAGCTCGACGCCTTAGGCAATGATCGAGCCCGCCAGCGAAGCCGATTGCACCAAGCTGCAGGAGTTGGGGGCGGCCGGCTTGGAACTGCAGGCCACCATCAAGGCCAAGGCCGCCTACACGTTGTCAAAGCTCGACCAAATGTTGGCGCCGACGCCGCCTCCGCCCGCCCCGGAGCCGAAGCCAAAGGTAGCCGAGGCGCCCAAGCCCGGCCCCGAGGCGGCAAGCCGCCGCCAGCCCCGCCGCCCGCCGTAGCGGCGAAGGCCGGGCCCCGGTAAACAGCCTGAGACGAGCGCCTGGTCGGCGCAGACCAAGAACGATGGTTCACGCGAGGTGGCTATTCTTGCGCCGCCGCCGCAGGCCCCGCTCTCGCCCCTGCCACCCGGTAATCTTGCGACCGATGAAGACGGCTACTCCATCGATGAGATCATGGCGGCGAGCGCCGGCTTTTTTGGCAAGGTGTCGGCCAACCTCGGCGCCGTCATCGAATATCTGTTTCAGAACAGCGGCCGGCCGACGGGTTACGTGCTGGGGACGGAGGGCGGCGGTGCCTTGCTCGCCGGTGTGCGCTACGGGTCGGGAACGCTCTATCTGCGTGCGGGCGGCAGCCAAACGATCTACTGGCACGGACCATCGCTTGGCACCGACGTCGGCGCCGAGGGTTCCAAGACGCTCTTTCTCATTTATCGGCTGGGATCGCCGGAACAGATGTTTGCCAGCTTCACCGGCATTGACGGTTCGGCCTATCTGGTGGGCGGCGTGGGCGCAACCCTCGTCACCAACGGCAGCGTCATCATGGCACCGATCCGCTCCGGCATGCGGCCTGCGGCTTGGGGCCAACATCGGCTATATCCGCTTCACGCCAAAGGCGACCTGAATCCGTTCTGATCCCGACCGCCCCTTCAATAGGTGCAGGGTCGTGAGGTGACGTTGCAGCTGATGTTGCCGCGCGTGCCCGAGCAATTGCCCGACTTGGACACCGAGTTCTGCCATTTCGCCCAGCGCCGCCCGTACTCCCAAGCCGTGAAATCCGTCCAGGCGCGGATGGCGGCGGCCTGCGCTTGCGCCTTGGTCGGGCCGGTGCCTTGCCCATCGTGGAAATGGTCGGCCATACTAGTGTCCTGCCTGCAACCTTTACCCAGTCGTGAATGCCCGCCATACCCATGCCGTCCTGGGCGGCCGCGCCGATGGGCGCGAGCCCCAGCGCCAGTACGCCCGCGACACTTGCTGCAATAACTCCTTTCATGGCACCCGCCCCTTTGATCATCGTGCGTTTCGGCTAAGCCTTAACGAACGTTGAGCGATTCCGCTCCGGCCGAAGGCAAGCCGGCGCAACTTTGCGCCGGCGGCGCTGCATTTGCGTCACACGTGGGGCGGGGCGGCGGGCGAAAAGTTTCCGCTTTCAGTCAGGAATTAGGGGTGGCGGCGGGCGCGGCGCTATTTGGCGGCGACCACGGCGATCTCGACCAACATACGCGGGTCGGCGAGCGCCGCCTCGATGCAGGCGCGACCCGGCAGTTCTCGCCGCCGGTCCAGGCGTTCCACGCCTCGTTCTATGGCGTCCCGGTTGCGAATATCGGTGACCCAGATGGTGGCCGACACAAGCTTGGACTTGTCCGTGCCACCGAGTTTCAGGAGCCGATCGATCTCCTTCAAGATCTGCTGGGTCTGCCCCTTTGGCATCCTGCTTGACGTCGTCGGCAACAATGCCGGCCGTGAACACAAAGCCATTGGCTTCGACCACCTTGGAATAGATCTTGGACGGCTCGTGGCGCTTGATGGTCATGGCGTTCTCCGTGCTGGCTTGTTAGGCGGCAAGTCTTAGCACGCGCCCCGTCGCGGGCGCCAACTCACAAAAGCGGCTCTTCGTACTGGAGGCGCCCGTCGATCAGGATACCTTTGATGGCGGCATTGCCGCTGCCATCAACGGCGATCAGGGCGGCGAGTTTTTTGTCGCGCGCCAGCGCTTCGAGCCGCGGCCCTCGCCAGGGGGCACAAAATACTGTTCGATGCCGTAACGCACGCTATTGATGCGGCGTCGGCATCGCTGGCATCGAGCGCAAGCCGGCTAAACCGGCTGCGCCCCTTGAGCACCATCCGGTCGGGGCCACTCTCTTGCGGCTTGTCACGGCTGAGTTTGATGGGTGCCCAGCTGCCATCCTGCGCTTCTCCAAGGTGACGTAAAAGGGCGTGTTGGGCGACGGTGGCGGCCCTTCCAGCAGGCGCGCGGGGACCCGCCCCACGGCGTAGCCGAGTTCCACGTATTCGCCGCGAAACAGGTCTCTGGGGTCGACGGGGATGATGGGCAAGGTGGATTTCGCGCCCCGTGGTCAGGAGCTGCACGCGCTCGAACACCATCACGGCAAGGACGCCCGTCTGAATCAGGGCAAGGAGCGCCAGTGCGCACGCCGATGCGGTTTGCCGGTAAGGTCACGCGGCGGCCTCCGTTGCGGTTTCGACCGGTGCAGTCGATAGGCGAGCCAAGCGAGCGCGCTCACGATCAAGGCGGCGACCAGGAAGAACAAGGAGGTGTTGAGCAAGGATCCAAAGGTGCGCACGTAGAGCGTGAAAATTTCGAGCGCGAAGGCCGTGTAGGCGAGCCACAGGGCGGGGCGGTTGTCACCATTGAGGGCCCACACCATGGCGCCTAGCAACAGCACGAGGGAAAGAATGGCGAGCAGAAGAAGCCTGAGGACGGGGGCGCTGTCGCTGCCGCCGAGGAACCAGCGATCGTCATCCAGGAACTGTAGAATGAAAAGCCCCGCATAGGTCACGGCAAGGCCATAGGTGAAGAGCACGGCCGATAAGGGCAAATGCCGGTCAATGGCGCGTCCCCAAACGGCTGCCGTCGCCGCCACCGCGCCACCGATCAGGACGACCAGCCAATGTGCGTGGTGCCCCAGACCAGAAACCCCAGTGGCACGAGCCACAGGGCCAGGCTCAGGGCCGCGAGGTGAGCTCCCGGACGCCAGCGCAGTCACGCCGCCGTCAGTGCGGCGCCGGCCCAGGCAGCAGAAAACTATAGAGCGCGCTTTCACTGGCGATGCGTTCCCATGAGCACCAAACGGTCAGGAGAACAAAGGTGGCAGCCAGGGCCGCAGGCGAGCTTGCCAGCACCGCGCCCAGCAAGGCACCGAGCGCCCACAGCAAGATCGCATCGGCCGGATTGCCCTCCATGTGGTACATCTGGGCGATCAGCATGATGCTGGCGCCGTAGACGGCAATGCCTCCCAATACCGCGGCGTGCGCGAAGGCCGCGAGCTGGCGCTGGAACAGGAGGGCGGCACCGCCGCAACAGGCCCACAGGGCGCCGATCAGCAGGCGAGGCGCGCGAGCTTGGACATCCCCGTCCAGTGTGCGGCCACAAAACTCATGACGGCAAAGCCAAATAGCACCGCGCCCAGCACTGCCAAGGCGGGAGCGGCGGCGAAGGCTGACTTGGTCTGATCGAGATCCCTGCGGATGGCGCCGGCGCCGTCGGAGGTGACCCAACCGGCGGCCTGCCAGCGCTTGAGATCGCGCTCGAGCTTGGAGCGATACCAGGACATGAACGTCTTTTTCCGCCTCCCATCCCCGGGGTCAGCCCAAGGATGGGCGTGCGGGCGGGCCTGTCAAGCCACCGGGCACCAGCCTAGTGCGTCGACTTCGGCAGCTGATTGAGGCTTGAAATGTACCACTTTTTCCGCCTCGACGATCGCCGGGTTCTCGCCGTTGGCGTAAATCCAGCTGTCGACCGCCCACTTCTGGCCGTTGGCGTTTTCCTTAAGAACGGCGGTCCAGTGCGGCCAGCCAGCGACCCCGCGCAGCAGATTTTCCTGCAGAAAACGGCGTACCGACCGTATGGTGTTTGAGGAGGCCGTTGCGCTCCGACGATCAACAGGTAGCTCGTGGTATTGGTCGCCTCATCGACGCAGTCCTGTTGGGTCAGGTCGCCGCTGGCGGAAAATCCATGCCCGGTCGGTCGGCACTGGTGCCAATCACGTCGCCGGTGCGCGTTTCCATCCAGCCGATGGCGTAGGCGACCGCCCGACGTTCCTCGTGGGTGTGTCGGCCTTGCGGGTCTTGGTCATCAAAGCTTTGAGTTGCGCGATGTCGGCATCGGTAAAGCGGAACGCCGTCTGCATCCGGCAGCCGTAGGCGTGGCAGACATAAACGGTGTTGTTGCGGGGCTTCCGTGTGGAAGTCAATATAATGCTGGCTGACGGGGCCGAGCCGTTCGTGCGTACAACCGAGAAGCGAACGCCGTGATGGCGGCAGCCGCCGCCAAGCAGACGATCCCCTTCAGCTGTCGCCAGCTCGCCTCATTGTCCGTCAGCGCCGCCATCGCATTGGACCGCTGAGGGCGGCCTCAGTGCGAACGAGCTACCACTGTTGCGATTCGTGGCAAAGACACCCGATGCCGCCGGCAGAGGAGACGGAACCGCTGTGCGATCGGCCTGCCACGGTGCCGGCAAGGAGGCAAAGCCGGGCCGCCAAACGCCGCAAGGACGTGCCCGCGCTGAGATGGCTGGAGGAGCCAAGGTCATGGGGCGACCGCCGGCTCGGAGGGCGCCAAATGGAGGCCAGCCTCGCGTGCCCTTGCAGCGGGCGTAAAACTCCACTACATAAGGAACAGAAAGAGAACGAAGCGGCCCCGGTTCGTCAAAGGCGTGACTTGGGGCCAAGTTTGAGCCCTTCGTCGCCCGAGTAGGGTCCCCAACCGATGCCATGGCAACCGATATCTTCGGAAAGACCATTGGTTTCGTCAGACCCGAGGTGTTCGGCAGACCAAGCTCCCTGCGCAGGACGGAGGCTGAGGATTAGTGGTGGCGGTGCCTCGACGAATAGCGTGGACAAGCAACTTGGGCAACGTCCGGGGATCGCCGAGAGCGGCTATCGTGCGGTCACAGATCGCGCCGCAAGCGGGCTCGCCCAGCGGCATACAGAGGACAGCGCGTCGAAATGCGCCGCATCGCGTGCGGCAGACATTTGAGCAGCAAACACGACAAGAGCGGCAAACACTAGAGCGGCAGACAGAGTGAAAGGTCGCAGAAGGAGCGTCTCATGGCCGGTTCCGTCAACAAAGTCATCCTGATCGGCAATCTCGGCAAGGATCCGGAGATCCGTCGTACGCAGGACGGCCGACCGATCGCCAACCTGCGCGTTGCCACCACCGAGAGCTGGCGCGACAAGGCGAGCGGTGAGCGTCGCGAGAAGACCGAGTGGCACTCCGTGGTGATCTTCAATGAGGGGCTCTGCCGAGTGGCCGAGCAATACCTCAAGAAGGGCGCCAAAGTTTACCTCGAGGGCCAGCTGCAGACCGCAAGTGGCAGGGTCAGGATGGCCAAGACCGTTATTCCACCGAGGTCGTGCTGCAGGGCTTCAACAGCACGCTGACCATGCTCGACAGCCGCGGGGGTGGTGCCAGCCCGCTCCGCCGGACGATGACCACGCAGACTATGGCGCCCCAAGCAACGGCAACGCGGGAGGCGCACGACGGGCGGCGGCGGCGGCAAGGCCAATTTCGACAAGCCGATCGACGACGAGATCCCCTTCTGAGCTGACGCCTGCGGGGAAGAGCGGCGCAGCGGCGGCAGATTGCGTTCGCGCCGCCATCGTGGAGGGCTGACCCATTTCGCTTCGCCCCCTGCTCGAGGCGCCGCTCGCCATTCAGATCCACGCCTTTGCCGCGCTTGGCGCCTTTCTCCTGGGCGTGTGAGCTCAATTGGCGCGCGTCAAAGGCACTGCGTTCCGCATCGGGCCCCTCGGCTACACCTGGGTCGGCTTGATGTTGTTGGCGGCCCTAAGCTCGTTGCTTATTCACGAGCTGCGGCAATGGGGAAACTTCAGCCTGATCCACCTGCTGTCGGTCTTCACCTTGGCCATGCTGCCGCTCGGGATCTACTTTGCCCGCCAGCACAACGTGGTTGGGCACCGCAAGACCATAGCTTGGCTTATTCTTTGGCGCGCTTTAGTCATTGCCGGCGCCTTTACCCTTCTGCCCAGTCGCATTCTGGGACGAATGATGTTTGGGGGCTAATCATCCCCGGTGGGCCGCGCCCAGGTCGCGCGCGGGATTTGCCGCTGGCACGCCGTTTGCGTTCTCCGCTCGCGGGGGCTGGACCGGCGGGTCCACCGCCAGCGGTGAGACAACGAGGCGCGCCAAATTGCGACACTTGGCGGCCAATTTGGTGCTGCTTGTCGCCTCGCTGGTGGCCTGTCTCCTGATCCTTGAGTTTGTGGTTTTTGGGATCTTCCTCAAGCCCGACGACGTGCCGGCCAACGTCTCGCGCCATGGGGTGGCACGGTTATCAGCCCAACACGCGGGCGACCTTCCGTCACCCTGATGGGCGTGAAAGTCGGGTCACCATCAACGCCCAAGGCTGGAATTCGACCAAGCCGGATTAATCCCTTGGCACGACGGGCCGGGGTCGTTCGCATCGCCGTCATCGGTGATCCTACGTGCAATCGGCAGCTTCGTTAATGTCGAGGAGGGCTTCCCCGAGGTGATCGAACGCGATCTCACCCGGGCCGGCGTTACGGCCGAGGTCCTGCGCTTCGGCATGGATGGCGCCCCGCTCAGCCAGTATCTGCACGTGCTGCGCCGGGACGTGCGTGCCTTGAAACCCGACGTGGTGCTGGTCCAACTCATCCACAATGACTTCGACGAAAGCTACCGCTTTCTCAAGACGCGCTATGCCTCGAGTTTTCTCAAGATCGGCTTCGATCAGGCCGGGCAGCCTGTCGAGATTGAGCCCACCGACTTCACGCCGGGCATGGCCGACCGTCTGCGCGCTTTCAAACCGTTTCGCTACCTTTACTACAAGACCAATGCCTACCTGAGGCTCAAACGTTTCGTCAGCCGCTAATGGTGGGGCGGTGAGGAGGAGTATGCGCTGGCGGAGTTCATCAACCGCCGCGTGGCGCGCTACGTGGCTGTCGGAGATGGCCGCGCTCGCCCAGCACGACGGCTTCCGGCTGATGTTGGCGACGGACGGGGTGCGCGATGCCATCTACGCCGGCAAGGGGTCTCGAAAGCTACGAGGTGGGCAAGCTTCAATCGCCTCGTCGGCGAGGTCGCGAGCGAATCTGATATCCCCCTCCTCGATTTGCACGCGACCTTCGCCGACCACTACGCCCGCAATCAGCAACGCTTCGAGTTTGCCTACGACTGGCATTGGAACATCCTGGCGAACCGTCGCGCGTCGGTGAGGCCATCGCGCGCGTCCTTCTGCGCGATCCTGGCCCTGTGGGCGGGGTCGGTGCAGAGGGGGCCGATGCGGCGCGGCCCCGCAAGGCTGAAGCCGGCGCCTGGTGAGCTCAGAGTTCAGCTCAGCACGCCCTGGCTTTCCAACCACAGCACGAGGGCGGTAGCGGCCGCATAAAGATAAATCGCCGTGATGGTGCGCCGACGTCCTGCGCCTGCGCCGCATCGTGGGTGGCAGCACGCGTGAGGCGTAGAGCAGATATCCCAGTGGCCAGAAGTGTGCCGAGGATAAAGATCGGGGCGGCCCAGCGGCTGAGCGCGCACAGCGCCAGGCCGCCGCCGAGCAACAGAAGGCCGACGAGCAGGACGAGCCAGCGCGTTTCCGTGAGCGGCGTGCGGTCGCCCGTCAGGGCTTCGATGGCTTGCGCCGTAAAGCGGCGCGCGTGCGCGCCCTCGCAGGCGATGGCGCCGGCAAGGAGGGACAGCGCTCCCATTAGGTAGGCGATCCAGACAAGGCCCAAGGCGGCGCTCCCGGTGAGGCGAGGAAGCGATTGATAGGGCCTTGTCGGCGGGGTGGCCAGCAGCACCCAATCGAGCTTTCGCGGCGGGGGCTCTCCGGCGGCGGCGAGGCATCGGCGAAGCACCCATCGGCACCGCTCCTAACATTTTGATTTTATGTCAATAAATCTCCCTCCAACGGCGGCGGTAGGGCCTGTTGCTCCGACCCCCGGGCTGCGCTATCAAGGCCCCTTGAAGAGCCGCGTTGCGCCGCCAGCGGGGTGGTGCGGGCAGCCCCATCCTTCTCGTTCTCGCGCCTTTTTTCCAGCACCAGCAAGAGGCAGTTCCCCGTGGCGGACCACGACAAAGCCGCGCCCGGTGACAAGCGGCCCGCCCGACATCCGGCCCGGTCTCGATCACGGACGAAATGAAGCGCTCCTACCTCGATTACGCCATGAGCGTGATCGTCAGCCGGGCGCTGCCCGACGTGCGCGACGGCCTCAAGCCGGTGCACCGGCGCATCCTGTTCGGCATGAACGAGCTGGGCCTCGACTGGAACAAGAAGTACGTCAAGTGCGCCCGCGTCGTCGGCGAGGTGATGGGCAAGTATCACCCGCACGGCAACGCCGCCGATCTACGACGCGCTGGTGCGCATGGCGCAGGATTTCTCCATGCGCCTCACCGCTGATCGACGGGCAGGGCAACTTCGGCTCCGTCGACGGCGATCCTCCGGCGGCCGAGCGCTACACCGGAGTGCCGGCTCGACCAAGGTCGCGCGGCAGTCTGCTCGACGATCTCGACAAGGACACGGTCGATTTCCGCGAGAACTACGACGGCTCGCTCAAGGAGCCGGTGGTGCTGCCGGCCAAGCTTCCCGAACCTGCTCGTCAACGGCTCGGGTGGCATCGCCGTCGGCATGGCGACCAACATTCCGCCGCACAATCTGGGCGAAGTCGATCGACGCCTGCATCGCGCACCTCGACAATCCCGGAGATCACGCATCGAGGAGCTGTGCCAGATCATCCCGGGCCGGATTTTCCCACCGGCGGGCTCGATCCTCGGCCGGGCCGGCATCGTGGCGGCCTACCATAAGGGCCGCGGTTCGATCCTCATGCGCGCCAAGGTGCACGTCGAGGAGATCCGCAAGGACCGCGAGGCGCTGATCGTCACGGCCATTCCCTACCAGGTGAACAAACGCGTCCTGATCGAGAAGATCGCCGAGCAGGTGCGCGAGAAACGCATCGAGGGCATCTCCGACCTCTGGGACAGAGTCGAGCCGCGAGGGCATGCGCATCGTCATCGAGCTCAAGCGGGATGCCGTGGCCGACGTGGTTCTGAACCAGCTGCTGGCGCTTCTCCGATCTGCAGACCACCTTCGGCGCCAACATGCTGGCCATCAACGGCGGTCGGCCCGGAGCAGCTCAACCTCAAGGACATGATTGCGTGCTTCACGAGCCTTCCGCGAGGAGGTGGTCTCGCGCCGCACCAAGCATCTGCTCGGCAGGTCGCGCGACCGCGCCCACGTCTTGGTGGGCCTGGCCGTTGCCGTTGCCAACATCGACGAGATGATCCGACCTGATCCGCTCGCGCCCGAGTCCCGGCCGCAGCGCGCGAGCAGATGATGGCCCGCGATTGGCCGGCGCGGGACATCGGGCCGCTGGTCGATTTGATCGCCGATCCGCGCCACAAGCTCACGGCCGCAGGAACCATCAAGCCTCAGCGACGAGCAGGCGCGCGCCATTCTCGACCTGCGCCTGCAGCGCCTGACCGCGCTCGGCCGTGACGAAATCGGCGATGAGCTGAAGAAGCTCGGCGAGGAGATCAAGGAGTACCTGGCGATCCTCGCCTCGCGCGCCCGGATCGTCGACCTCGATCAAGGCAGGAACTCGAGCGCCATCAAGGCGGAGTTTGCCACCCCACGCCTCACCGAAATCGTCGAGATGGAGGGCGAGGTCGAGGACGAGGACCTGATCCAGCGCGAGGATGTCGTGGTGACGGTCAGCCACCGCGGCTACATCAAGCGCGTGCCGCTCTCCACCTATCGCGCCCAGCGTCGCGGCGGCAAGGGCCGCTCCGGCATGTCCACGCGCGAGGAGGACGTGGTCACGCAGATCTTCATCGCCTCGACACACACGCCGGTGTTGTTCTTCTCCTCGCGCGGCATGGTCTACCGCATGAAGGTGTGGCGGCTGCCCGCGGCAACGCCGCAATCGTTGGGCAAGGCGCTGGTCAATCTGCTGCCGCTCGAGCGAAGGCGAGATCATCACCTCGATTCTGCCGCTGCCGGAGGACGAGAAGACCTGGGGCAGTGCTAGAGCTGATGTTTGCGACCCGCAGCGGCAGCGTGCGTCGCAACAGCCTCGCCGATTTCGAGAACATCAATCGCAACGGCAAGATCGCCATGAAGCTCGAGGAGGGCGATCGCATCGTGCGCGTGGCGATCTGCACCCCGTCAGACAACGTGCTGCTGACCACGGCCGGCGGGCCGCTGCATCCGCTTTCCCGTCGAGGACGTGCGCCTGTTCAAGGGCCGCGACTCACCGGGTGTCCGCGGCATCCGCCTCGATGACGGGCGACGAGGTGATCTCGATGGCGATCCTGCGCCACGTCGAAGCGACGCCCGGCGAGCGCGCGGCCTACATCGAAGCAAGCTCTCGCCGTGCGCCGCTGCCCAGGGCGCCGAGTTGCCGAAGTGGGGATCGAGCCGCACCGCCGAGGCGGAGGCCGAAGAAACCGAAGAAGCCGTGGATCTTGAGCCCGGAGCGCGTATGCCGAGCTTGGCGCGCGCGAGCAGTTCGTGCTGACCGTCTCGGAACGCGGCTTCGGCAAGCGCTCATCGTCCTACGAGTACCGCATCTCCGGCCGCGGCGGCAAAGGCATCACCGCCATGATCGTCAATGAGCGCAACGGCCGCCTGGTGGCCTCCTTCCCGGTGGAGGAAAGCGACCAGATCATGCTGGTCACGGACGGCGGCAAGCTGATCCGGTGCCCGGTCGATGACGTGCGCATCGCCGGGCGCAACGTCGCAGGGCGTGCGCATCTTCCAGCACCGACGAGGACGAGAAGGTCGTCTCCGTGGAGCGCATCCCCGAAGACGGCAATGGCGAGGCGCAACGGCGGCAACGGCGCCGCCGACGACCGAGCACCAACGCCTGCCGGGGCGGCCAAGGCTTGCGCGCGGGCGCGCAAAAGAGACGCCCCGCGTTGGCGCCAGCCGGCGGATGCGCCGCGCGCGAGCGCGCGCTCACTTGGCGTTCTTCATGGCCTGGAACGAGAACACGAAATCCTGCTTGTCGAGCGGCTTGTGGCAGGTGAAGCAGTTTTTCAGGTTGGCCTTGTCGTTCACGGTTTTGTCGGCTTTGAAGGCCTGGTACTCCCACTCGCCGTTGCAGAATCGTCCTCGGGATACTCGCTGCCCCAACCGTGCTTGCTTCTCCATGACCGTGTAGCCGACGAGCTCGCCCTTGATGAAGCGGCCGTTGGCGTCTCTGTTCCGGATTGCCGTCGGCGTCGAGCTTTGGCCTTGTGCTGCACCAGCGTGAGGACGCTGCCGCTCGGGATCGGCTGCCCCGCCTTCACGGCGGCGATGGCTTCCGGCGTCGAATAGAGCTCCCGGTACTGCTTGTTGTCCGGGCGATCGACGGTGGTGTAGAGCACGCCCTTGGCGTAGTTCTCGGGAAAGGCGATCTTTTCGCCACCGGCGCGCACGCCGACGGTCAGCGCTACGGCGGCCAAGCTGAGCGTGGCAACGATTGGCAACGTTTTCATGGTGTGTCCTCCCCTCGATAATCGTTCCGCCTACAGCATACGGGCTGCGCGAGGCTTCGGATCATCGCCCGAGCACCCTCCTGTATGAAATTTACGTGAGTGGTGCCGGTGCGCTGCGCTTTGCCGCGAGCGCGGCTTGGCGCTAGGGCTTTGCCGTTGCTCGCATAAATCCGGAAAGCGCTTGAAGAAAGACCGTCCGCTATGACCGTGGAAGTGCTGATTGCCTTCATCGCCGCCTGCCTGCTGCTCGGCCTGACGCCCGAGGCCCAACATGTCCTTGATCGTCGCCAATACGCTCAGCACCGGCCTTGCGGCGGGGCTTTTCACCTTGGCCGGCACCACCACAGGGTTGGCCTTGCTGGTCGTTGCCGCCGTCATGTGGGCATGAGCTCGGTCATGGTCTTCATGTCCGACTGGTTCGACGTCGTGCGCTTTGTGGGCGCGCTTACCTGGTCTGGCTCGGGGCGCGCCAACTGTGGCAATTCTGGAAAGCCGAGCCCGCGCACAGCGCGCCGTCGGTCTCGCGCGGCAATTGCTTCCTGCAGGGGCCTCTCGTCAGCATGTCCAACCCGAAGGTGATGTTGTTCCTTGGCGCGTTCCTGCCCCAGTTCATCGATCCGAGAGCTGACGCAGTCGCGCAACTCACCGTGCTCGCCACCTTGTTCGTGCTGGTGCTGGCGGCGGTGGATGTGGGCTACACCCTAGCGCTTGCCCGCGCGCGCACGCGCTTTAGCCTGGCGCGGCTGCGCTTCCTCGATGGTGCCGCCGGCGTCCTCCTGTTGCTCGGGGGCGCCATTCTGGCGACCATGCGGCGGCCATGACCGGGGTACGGTTTGCGGCCACGACAATCGAAAGGAGCACTGAGCGTGCGAGGAGGCAATTGGCGGGGACACTGGCAGAAGCATCGGCGGGGGCCTGGGCAATGAAGCGGATCGGCTTTACCTCGGGCTCATTCGATCCGGTGACCAACGGACACCGCGACGTGATCGAGCGGGCCGCCCGCATGGTCGACACCCTCGTGGTCGGGGTTGGGGTGCACCCCGGCAAGGCGCCGCTGTTCACCGTTGCCGAGAAGATTGAGCTCCTCAAGGCGGAGACGGCGCCGATCGCCAAGGCCACGGGTTGCAAAATCGAGATCGTCACCTTCGACAACCTCACGGTGGCAGCCGCCGCCGCGCGGCCGGCGCCAGCCTCATCTTTCGCGGTCTGCGCGATGCCAGCGACTTCGACTATGAAATGCAGATGGCCGGGATGAACGGTGCCATGGCGCCCGCTATTCAGACGGTGTTTCTCCCCGCCAGCCCCTGGTGCGGCACATTACGGGAACCCTGGTGCGGCAGATCGGGCTGATGGGCGGCGACGTCTCCAAGTTCGTGGCCCCGGCCGTGGCGCGCAAACTCAAGGTCAAGGCGGCGCAAAGGCAAAGCCTTAAACGCCGAGCTGGCTCGGCCTCGGATGGCCCGCGTTGCAGTTTCGGCGGGCTTAAGCCGTAGCGTGAGCAGGGCCGCGCAAAGAGGTTTCCTTGCCGGCAATCCCTGGCCTAGAAGGGCCACGAGGGCGGGATCATTCGCCCCGTCTTCGGTGCACCCTCAACTAGCACCACGACTCGATCTCTTTCAACGCTAACGGGAGCCTTTCCGTGATCCGCTCGTTGCTGGGCTTTGCCCTTATCCTCTTCGCCTCGGTTTCGCTCGTGGACGCGCAGGGGACCGATCCGCAGAATACGCTGGTGATCGAGACCACCAAGGGTCCCATTCGTATCAAGCTCAGGCCCGACCTGGCGCCGAAGCATGTGGCGCAGATCAAGCAGCTCTGCCAAGCAGGGCTTTTACGATGGCATTGTCTTCCATCGCGTGATTGCAGGCTTCATGGCGCAGACGGGCGACCCGACGGGGACCGGCTCGGGCGGCTCGAAACTGCCGAACCTGCCGGCCGAGTTCAGCAGCGAGCCCTTCAAGCGCGGCAGCATTGGTGCCGCGCGCACGAGCAATCCCAATAGCGCCAATAGCCAGTTCTTCATCTGCTTCGGCGACGGCTGCCGGCAGCTCACCGGTCAATATACGCTGTGGGGCGAGGTGATCGACGGCATGGACAACGTCGACAAAATTGCGCGCGGCGAGCCGCCGCCACAACCCGACAAAATGCAGAAAGTCTACCTGCTGGCGGACAAGAAGTGACGCCCCATCGCGCCGCCGCGCCTTGGCATCGGCAAGCAACCCGGAGTTACGCATGACCAGCATCAAAGATCCTGGAGAACACGTTGATCATGGAAACCAGCAAGGGCAAGGTTGTGATCGGGCTTAGGCCAGATCTCGCGCCCAAGCACGTAGAACGCATCAAGAAATTGGCGCGCGAAGGTTTTTATGACGGGGTCGCCTTTCACCGTGTGATCGACGGCTTCATGGCGCAGACCGGCTGCCCCGAGGGCACGGGCATGGGCGGGTCGAGCTATCCCGACCTCAAGGCCGAGTTCAATGCCGAGAAACACCTGCGCGGGATGGTGTTCGATGGCGCGCTCGACCCGACCCGACAGCGCCAATAGCCAGTTCTTCATCTGCTTCGATGACGCCAGCTTCCTCGACAACAAATACACGGTCTGGGGCAAGGTTCTCGAGGGCATGGAGAACATCGACAAACTCGAGCGCGGCGAACCGGTGGCAAAGCCCGATAAGATCCGTTCGCTGACGGTGGCAGCCGACGCTGCCGCCTGAGCCGGACCCTTGCGGGACCCTTAACGCTAGCGCCGCCGCCTGGCCGGGCTTTTAGCCTTCGTCAATCTTGTTTTGCTCGGTACGCTTCGGCACACGTTTGGCGGGGTGTGCGGCTGCGTCCTTGCGGGCAGGGGCGCTCCGAGGGGTGCTCGCGTGCGCTATCTGATGAGCCTTTGGCTCGGCTGCGCTGGCGCCTCTGGCTGGGGAGAGGCTGGCGCGGTGTTAGCTCGCCCGCGGCCTTCGCCGATCTGGCCGCCGTCAGATCCTGAATGGCGCACTACCATCTCAAACCCGAGCCGGAGCGCATTGCCCAGGCCATCGACGCGCTGGTGGCGCTCGGGCTCTCGACGCGGAGGCGCGGTTGCAGCCGGCTGCCGCCTTCTTGGCGGCGCTGATTGGCGAGGGCGAAAAGCCTGGCAACGCTTTTCAGCGACAGGATCGCCGAGGCGGCGCCGGCCAAACAGCGCCTCCTCGCCCAGGCTATTGCGCTATCGGGCCTGCCCCAATGGCGCCGGCAGCTGAGGTTCCTCACGCGTTCTCGTCCCGCGCGCGCGCTGGAGATCGAAACGCTATTGGCCGCGCCCAACACGCGGGCCACCCTGTCGCTCCCTTCGACGAGGCCGGCGTGGTCTTGGACATGGTCGTGGCGCACTTCATGCAACCGGCAGCGAGGCGGCCGCGCTGCGGCTGCTCGCCGCGCTCGCCGGCAGCCTCGATGAGAGCGATCCGGTCGCCTCGAGACCGGTCACAAGGCCAAGGCCGCGCTGGTCCTGCGCGCTGCCAGCGACCCGCCGCTCGATGCAACTCGCCCGTCGCGAGGCCGGCCAGCAGCCGGAGCCGCTGGCGGGGCTCTGCGCAACGTCGTGGCCACCGCCGCCGGTTCGCCGCGCTAAGCCAGGCGCTCAGTGCGGCTGCCCCGGACGATCGTGCAACGCTGTCTTGGGTAGCGGGCGGAGCCCTTGGGCGACAATGGGCTATAATGGATGCGATGAAGGCCGACCTTTCGATTTCAAGCCGCCCGAGGACCGCATTGCCCTGGAGCCGGCGCACCCGCGCGACGCCGCCCGGCTGCTGGTCGTGCGCCCGGACGCGGCGGCCCCGTTGGATCGGGAAGCGAGCACGCGCTTCACCGACAGCAGCATGTACCGCCTGCCGGAATTGCTGCGGCCGGGCGACGCCTTGGTTTCAACGACACCCGCGTGATCCGCGCCGCCCTGACGGGGAGCGCCTGCGCGGGAGCAGCGTGCGGCGGTCTCCTTCAATTTACACAAGCGCTTGGACGAGAGCCGTTGGCTGGCCTTCGCGCGGCCGGCAAAACGCCTCATGCCCGGCGATCGCCTCCGCTTCGGCCACGATGGTCGCGTCTGTCTGTTGGGTCAGCTCGAGGCAACCATTGCCGCCTTGGGCGCGGGCGGCGAGGTTCGAACTTTCCCTTCAGTCTGCACGGCCCCTATCTCGACGAAGCGATCGAGGCGCTCGGTGATCCGCCGCTGCCCCCATACATCGCCAACCGTCGCGAGCAGGTGCCCGAAGATGCGGAGCGCCATCAGACCATTTATGCGCGCCACGCCGGGGCGGTAGCGGCACCGACCGCGGGCCTGCATTTCACGCAAGCGTTGTTTGCCGCGCTCGATGCGCGCGGCATTGCCAGGTACTTCCTCACCCTGCACGTGGGTGCCGGCACCTTCCTGCCGGTGAAGGCGGACGATACGGCTGGCCATCGCATGCACGCCGAATGGGGTGAAATCAGCGAGGCAACGGCGCAGGCGCTCAATCGGCTGCGCGCCGCGGGCGGGCGCGTCGTCGCCGTCGGCACGCACGGCGCTGCGTTTGCTGGAGACCGCCGCCGGCGAGGATGGCAGGCTGGCGCCGTTTGCCGGCGACACCGAGCTGTTCATCACGCCTGGCTACCGCTTCAGGGCCGTCGATCTGATGCTGACGAACTTCCACCTGCCGCGCTCGACCCTGTTCATGCTGGTGGCGGCCTTCTGCGGGCTTGCGAGGATGCAACAGGCCTATGCGGCACGCCATCGACGCCGGCTATCGCTTCTATTCCTATGGTGATGCCTGCCTGCTCTATCCCTGCCTGCAGGCAACCGATGACGACGCCCTTCGCCTTCACGCCTGCACCGAGAGCGATGCCGCGCCCGCCTCGGCGAAATTGCCACCGCGCGTGGCAAGATCGCGACGCCGGCGTTCATGCCGGTCGGCACCGCCGGCACGGTGAAGGCCGTTTACGCCGACCAGCTCAAGGCGGCGGGCGTCGACATCGTGCTCGCCAACACCTATCACCTGATGCTGCGCCCGGGCGCGGAGCGTATCGCCCGGCCTCGGCGGGCTGCACACCTTCATGGGCGTGGGACGCAAACCGATCTTGACGGACTCCGGGGGTTTCCAGGTCGATGAGTTTGTCGAAGCTGCGCACGATCACGGAGGAAGGCGTCGCCTTCCAGTCGCACATCGACGGCGCCCGCTACATGCTGACGCCCGAACGCGCCGTCGAGATCCAGTGCCTGCTTGGCGCCGACATCCAAATGCAGCTCGACGAATGCGTGAGCCTGCCGGCCTCGGAAGAGGCCGTGGCGGGCGCGGTCGAACGCTCGCTGGCATGGGCGGCGCGCGCCAAGCGCGCCTTTCGCGAGCCAGCGCGCTAAGGGGGGCGGCTGGCCTCGGCCAGGCGCTGTTTGGCATCGTGCAAGGCGGCACCAATCGTGAGCTGCGCGCGCTCCGTCGACGGCCTGCTCGATCTTCAATTTTCAGGTTATGCGGTGGGTGGCCTGGCGGTCGGAGAACCACAGCGGGCGATGCTGGAACGCTCGAGGGCACGCTGCCGCGCTTGCCGGTGGAGCAGCCGCGCTACCTGATGGGCGTCGGCACGCCCGACCGATCTCATCGAAAGCGTCGCGCCGCGGGATCGACATGTTCGATTGCGTGCTGCCGACGCGCTCGGGGCCGCCACGGCCAGGCCTTCACCTGGGCCGGCAAGCGTCAACCTGCGCAATGCCGCGCACAGCGAGGATCCAGCGCCGCTCGACCGGCAAAGCCAATGTCCTGCCGCGCGCGACTATTCCCGCGCCTACCTGCCATCACCTGGTCAAGGCCGAGGAGTACCTGGCCGCCATGCTGCTGTCGTGGGCCAATATCGCCTTCTATCAAGAGCTGATGGCCGCCATGCGCAAGGCCATCGCCGAAGGCCGCTTTTGCGGCCTGGGCCGCCGCCACCAAGGCCGCGCTGAGTTAGGTCACGCTCTCTCTTTTGCCGAGGCGCAGTCTCAAAGCCGAGCGATCGGGCCGAGGCGATCGGGCCAAGCGCTCTAGGCGCACGCGCACGCCAGGCGCAGCCGCGCCGCATGCGAGGCCGCATGCGACAGAACCCGTAGCTCGCTGGCCGCGTTAACAACGATTGCGTGGCAGAGGGGACAGCGCGCATGCCGAGCGGACACGCCAGCGGAAAACGATGGGGACAAGCCGAGTGGCGAGCGCTTGCCGCCGAGGCCCGCGCTTGTGCCGCCGAGATGGCCGGAGCCGCGGGCGCGGCGGATCATGCAGGAGATTGCCGCGGCCTACGAAAGTCTTGCGGAGCGGGCCAATGTCCGGAAAAATCCCCAGGAGAATGGCGCGTGCGATTGAGGCAAGATGTGGGCCGCATCCCTACAGAGGGGGAAGCGGGCGGAGCGGGCACGGGGAATGCGGAGTGCGGTAATGGTCGGGGCAAGAACGCGCAAGGACGGGGACGTGCATGATCCTGCCCATTGGCGTCGCCGCGCCGAGGAGGCGCGCCGACATGCCGCGGGGTTGGCGGACCCGGTCGCCCAGGAGACCCTGCTCGCGATTGCGCAGGCCTACGAGCAACTGGCCCTCAATGCCGAGGCGAGGACGGGCGAGCCCCACCTGGCGTGATGGGCGCCAGCGCGGGCCTCAGGCCACCGTTTCTTGATCAGGTGATCGACGACGCTTAAGAGCGCGTCCTCGCGTCTGGCGCCGGCGCTGAGTTGCGCTCGGAAATGGGCGACTTGCCGGTCTGCACTGGTGCCGCGCGCCAGGATGATGCGGGCATGCTCGAGCTCGGCGAGGCAGCCCGAGCGCCTCGGCGTCCTCGCGCAGCATCACCAGCAGTTCATCGACGAGATCGCGGAACGGCACGAGTTCGCCCTTACCGAAGTCGAACAGGGTGCCTCCGACACCGTAGCGCTGGGCGCGCCAGCGGTTCTCGGCGAGGAGGAACAAGCGGATAGGTGCGCCAGGTCTGGTTGGCGCGCCGCAGCCGATACAACATGCGCAGGATGCAGAGATAGAGGGCGGCGACGCACACGGCATCCTCGATCAGGGGCAGACGTCCGTGACGCGCATTTCCAGGGTGGGAAAGCGCGAGGACGGCCGGATGTCCCACCAGATCTTGCTGGCGTCCTCGATGATGCCGTTGCGGACGAGCAGATCGACCGTCTGCAGATATTCATACCAACCCTCGAACCGGCCCGGCATGCCCAGTGCGCGGCAGCTCCTGGTAGGCCGCCAGCCGATAGGACTTGAGGCCGGTGTCTTCACCCTCCGCGAACGGCGAGGACGTCGACAACACCAGCAGATGCGGCAGGAAATAGCGCGCCTGATTGAAGAGATCGATGCGCAACTCGTCGTCTTCGATGCCGACGTGCACGTGCATGCCGCAGATCACAAGACGGCGACCGACGCCGGCGAGATCCTTGGCAATCGACTGATAGCGTGCCCGCTCGGTGGGCTCCTGCGTGCTCCAGCGCGCGAAGGGGTGGGTCGATGCCGCGATCGGCGCCAGGCCGTGCTCGGCGGCGAGATCGGCCACCGTGCGCGCAAGTGCGCGAGCTCGGCGCCCGCCTGGCGCGGGGATTTGTGCACGCTGGTGCCGACTTCGATTTGGGATTTGAGGAACTCGCGCGCCACCTGGCCCTGCAGCGCCTGCTGGGCCGCATCGAACAGCGCCTGTGGCATCTCGCGCACGAGGTCGCGCGTGGTGCCATCGACCAGGAGGTATTCCTCCTCGATGCCAATACTGAAGGAAGGATCCTTGATCGCCATGGGGAAATGTTGGCACGAATTGGCTGCCCTTCAAATGACGGCTCGCCACAGCGGCGGGGATGTTGGGGATGACGCGGTCCTCCCGCCGGGTGCGCCGGGAGCAAAACATGATGAGGCCAGCTTCCCGACTAGCCCCGGGCGCTGCCCTCGAGCCAGGCGGCGGCCGACGGCCACAGGGTGGCACGGAATGCCGAGCTGAAAGAAACCGAGGTGGCCGATTTGCTTCGCCTTGGCCTCGGCCAGGCTCACTCGCCAAATGCTGCGCTCGCTGTTGGCCGTGAAATGGCTTGCCATATGGCCAACGGCGGCGGGCGTGCCCCACACGTCGTCCTCGATCTGGGCAAACCGGACCGGGGCCTTGAGCGTGGCGAAGTGGCGGACCTCGCTCAGCGTCGGGTCGCCAAAAATAAACTCTGGCGTCATGCACCAGCGGGTCCATTCGAGAAAGGCTGGTCCCGGCATATTCTCTCCGCCCATCAGCACGCCCGGGAAATAGCCCAATAGGCGCACGAGGGGCGGCGCCACCGAGCCCATCAACAAGCGCACCCGGTAGCGTTCCGGGCTCCGCATCCGGCCCCAATAGCCGCTGAGAGTGGCGATGTTGAGCTGGCGGACAATCGCACCATTGTTGTGGGCAAGCCCGGTAGCAAAGCCTCCCATGCTGTGGCCCAGCCAGTGCAGGGGACGCTCCGGATGGGCTTGCCGCGCCCAGCCGATCGCGCCGGCGACATCAAGGCTGCACCAGTCGCGCATGCGGGCGGGAAAGCCGCGCAAGGTATTGGGGGCGGAGGCGCCGATGCCGCGGTAGTCGAAGGTGACGACGGGCCCGCCGCGCAACGCCAGATAGCTGGCAAACCTGGCATAGTGCCGGGCGGGAACGGCGGCGGCCGGCGCAATCACCGTCAGGGCGGCCCCCTCGGCGGGCGTCCGGGCTAAAAATTCGGTTGCGGCCAGCGCGTAACCATCGTCGGCGGCAAGGGTGAAGGGGCGCGCCGTCACGGCGCCGTCGTCGTCTTCAAGCGTCATCGGGCCCTGCTAGCATCCTTCTCTTTCGGCGCAGCATGGGCCGGCGTCTCACTTCAAGGCAATGCCACAGCCCCTGGTGGCGCTTGGGGCTTTCGACTATAACGCCGGCCAAGACCCACTATTGTCTTGATGGCCCAGGAGATTGCCCCGGAGCCTTATGATTTGTCCGGAGAATGCGCAATGTTGGCGGCGTGGAAGCCCGATAGCTGGAGATCAAAACCGATCGTCCAGGTCCCCGAGTACCCCGACGCGGCCGCCTTGGCCGAGGTCGAGCGCAATTTGCGCAACTTCCACCGCTGGTCTTTGTCAAGGAAGTGCGCGACCTCAAGGAGAAGCTCGCCGGCGTCGCCGACGGCAAGGCCTTCCTGCTGCAGGGCGGCGATTGCGCGGAAAGCTTCGAGGAGCACAAGACCGACTATATCCGCGACTATTTCCAGCTGTTCTTGCAGATGGCGCTGATTTTGACGTTCGCCGGCAGCAGCCAGGTCGTCAAGATTGGTCGCGTCGCCGGCCAGTTCGCCAAGCCGCGCTCCTCCCCGACGGAGAAAAAGGACGGCCACGAACTGCCAAGCTATCGCGGCGACATCATCAACGGTCCCGACTTCACGGCTGCGGACCGCATCCCCGATCCGCGCCGGCAGTTGGAAGCCTACCGGCAGTCGGCGGCGACCTTGAATTTTTGCGGGCCCTGCTCGACGGCGGCTACGCCTCCTCGACAACGTGCATCGCTGGGAACTCAAGTTCATGGAGGGTACCGCGGTCGAGCGGCGATACGATGAGCTGGCCGACGAGATCAAGCGCACCGTGGAGGTAAACGAGCTGCTCGGCATGACCGCCGAGAACAGCTTGGCCTTGCGCACCACCAGCTTCTACACCAGCCACGAGGCGCTGCTGTTGAGCTACGAGCAGGCGCTGACCCGGCGCGACGAGGCCATGGGCACGGGCGAGTACGTGGCCACCTCCGGCCACCTGCTGTGGATCGGCGACCGCACGCGCCAGCCCGATGCCGCCCACGTCGAGTATTGTCGCGGCATCGTCAATCCGATCGGCATCAAGTGCGGGCCGTCGCTCGAACCCGATCAGCTGCTGCGGCTGATCGAGATCCTCAATCCGAAGGAAGAGGCTGGCAAGCTCACCCTGATCTGCCGGTTCGGCGCCGACAAGATCGAAAAGCATCTGCCGCGCCTGGTGCGCGCGGTCAAAGAGGCCGGGCGCAAGGTGGTGTGGTCCTGTGATCCCATGCACGGCAACACCATCACGGCGACCAACGGCTACAAGACGCGCCAGTTCGATCGCATCCTCGAGGAGGTGACGAGCTTCTTCGACATCCACCGCACCGAGGGAACGCACGCCGGCGGCGTGCACATCGAAATGACCGGACAGAACGTCACCGAGTGCACCGGCGGCGTTTCTAAGATCACCGAGGCCGATCTGGCGCGCCAGTACGACACCGGCTGCGATCCGCGCCTCAATGCCGGCCAGTCGCTGGAGCTGGCGTTCCGGCTGGCCGAGCGCCTGCAGGCGCAAAGGCACGGGCATCCGAGCGGCGGGCGGCACGGGCCGCCGAATAGGATCGACATCGGCGTCCCTGCCGCCAGCGGCGTGCGGGTTCGGGCGGGCGCTGCCAGCTGCGCTCGGCGGGCGAGATCAGGCGCGCGCGGCGATCGCCGTGGCGATCACCATGAGCGCGCAGGCCAGCCCCAGTTCGAGGGTAGGTTGGGCCAGACGCAACAGCACCAAGAGACCCGTGGAAAGGACGGGTGCGGCATAGGACAACACGCCAAGGAGCGACACGTCGCCTCCTTTCATGCCGACGTCCCAGAGCAGAAAGGCGGCGCCGACCGGGCCGATGCCGAGACCGATCAGCGCCAACCAGGCAAGGCCGCCGGGCGTCACCCAGGTCTCGAACGCCAAACTCAAAGTCGCCGCCAGCCCCGCTGTGATCAGGCAGGGGCACGGCGATGCTGTCGCTGGGCACGGCCGCAAACAGCCGCGAGGCGACCGAGTAGCTCGACCAGATCAAGGCGCAGCCGAAGGCCAGCATGAACCCCAGGGGGCGATGGCTGCCGGCGCTAACGCCCAGACTGTTCCAAACCAGCAGCGTGGCGGCGGCGAGCCCGATCAGTGCCGCCAACAGGTGCCGCAGGCGCAGTGGCTGACCCGGCAGCAGACCCGAGAAGACCACCGTGAATAGGGCCCAAAGCGAGGTGATGAGGCTGGCTTCGGCCGCCGGGGCCAGGCTGAGCGCGGCAAAATAGAGGGCGTGGTAGCAAAAGAGCCCGTAGATGCCGAGGGCAAGCGAGGCGCGGGTTGGCCACAGGTAAGAAAGCCGCCCACGCGCGGCGGCTGCGGCGATCAAACGATGCCGCCCACCGCAAAGGCGATGGCCGTCGTTTGCAAGGGCGGCACCGCGCCCTTGAGGACGGTGAGGCTGGCAAGCGAACTCCACAGCACAATGGCGCCGGAGCCCAACAGCGTGGCGGAGGTGGAAGAGCGCATCGACGTGGAGGTGCGGGGCTAGTTTCGATTGCCGGCAACTTGCCCCGAAAGTGGCCTTGCGCGCCAGCCCTGCTAAGGCCCGCCTCGCAGCTGGGCGCCGCGCCAGGGCCGCATTGCATCGCCGGAGGGCCCGGCCTACATCTGAACCATGTCCAAGTCCCACGATAGCTTGAAGATCGCCTTGGCCCAGCTCAATCCCGTGGTCGGTGACCTCGAGGGAAACGCCGCCAAGCTCTTGGCGCGCGCGTCAGGAGGCCGCCGGCAAGGGCGCGGACCTCATCGTTTTTCCGAGCTCTTCATCACCGGTTACCCGCCCGAGGACCTGGTGCGCAAGCCGGCGTTTGCCCGCGCGGCGCGCGCGTTGATCGAGCGCTTGGCGGTCGAGACCGCCGATGCCGGGCCCGGCGTTCTGGTTGGCAGCGTCTGGCCGCAGGACGATAAGCTCCACAACGCGGCGGCCCTGCTCGATGCCGGCAAGGTGGTGGGCGTGCGCTTCAGAGTGGACCTGCCGAACTACGGCGTGTTCGACGAAAAGCGGGTGTTTGACGTGGGCCCAATGCCGGGCCCGATCAACTTTCGCGGCGTTCGGCTCGGCGTGCCCATCTGCGAGGACATCTGGCAGGAAGAGGTGTGCGAATGCCTGCAGGAGACGGGCGCGGAGGTACTGATTTCACCCAACGGCTCGCCCTTCGATTGGCTCAAGCCTGACTTGCGCATGAACGTGGCGGTGGCGCGCGTCACCGAAAATGCCCTGCCGCTGATTTACCTCAACCAGGTCGGCGGTCAGGACGAACTCGTGTTCTGATGGGGCCTCGTTCGTTCTCAATCGCGACCGCAGCCTCGCCGTGCAATTGCCCGCCTGGGAGACATGCATAGGGCTGGTCGAGCTCAAGCGCACCGCGGGCGGCTGGGACTGCCAAAAGCAAGCCTTGGGCGTGCTCGAGGAGCACGAGGCGGCAGCCTATCATGCCTGCGTTTTGGGCCTGCGCGATTATGTCGACAAGAACCGCTTTCCGGGCGTGGTGATGGGGCTGTCGGGCGGGGTGGATTCGGCGCTGGTCGCGGCCTTGGCGGTCGATGCGCTGGGCCCCGAGCGCGTACACTGCCTCATGCTGCCCTACCGCTACACGTCCAACGAAAGCCTGGCGGACGCGGCGGCCTGCGCCGAGGCGCTCGGCGTGCGCTACGACATCATTCCGATCGCGCCGGCGGTGGAGGGTTTCGGGGCGATGCTGGAGGCGCAGTTTGCCGGCCGCGCCAAGGACATTACCGAGGAAACGTGCAAAGCCGTGTCCGCGGCACGACCTTGATGGCGGTCTCCAACAAGTTCGGCTCCCTGGTGCTGACCACGGGCAACAAGAGTGAAATGTCGGTCGGCTATGCCACGCTCTATGGCGACATGAACGGCGGCTTCAATCCGATCAAAGACCTCTACAAGACCGAGGTCTACCGCCTGAGCCGCTGGCGCAATCAACAGCGTCCGAAGGGTGGCCGGGGTCCAGGCGGCCTCGTCATTCCGGACAACATTCTGCAGAAGGCGCCGACGGCGGAGCTGCGCGAGAACCAGAAGGATCAGGACAGCCTGCCGCCTTACGATGTGCTCGACGACATTCTGGGCTGTCTCGTCGAGCAGGAGATGTCGCTTGCCGACATCGTGGCGCGCGGGCACCCGCTTGCAATCGCGCAAAGGTCGAACGCCTTTTATATTTGGCTGAGTATAAACGCCGGCAGGCGGCTCCGGGCGTGAAAATCTCCGCGCGGAATTTTGGGCGCGACCGGCGTTATCCCATCACGAATAGGTTTCGGGAGCCCGTCGCGGCAACCTGATGCCAGAAGGGGAAGGGCGCGCGTCGCTTAAAGCGCGACTTTCGTGTCGCAGACACGGGGACGCCAAAGGTGTAGACGCAAGAAGAGATCAGGGCGTCCCGAGGTGCGAAGGATTTCGGGACGCCCTAATTTTGATCCGCGGTGCGGGGGTGCGGATCGTCTTCAAAACGTATGAGGGGAAACCATATTCCCAGAAAGCGCGAAAAAATTTGCAGCGCTTTTACGATTTCGTCCCTACGGCGCCCGTGTTCTTGCGCCGCCTGCCCAGCTGCGGTGTCCAGGAACACCGTGCGGATGAATTCGCGGTAGAGCAGAATCTGTCGTGGCAATATGGTCTTATCCACAAGCACGCGCGACATGATGATGCCGCCGTCGACCAGCGTGTTGGCCATGTCGGCGAGGTCCGCAAGCGACAGGTTAAGCTTGGGGGATAGCGTTCGGCGATCTTTTCCAGGCGATTAAGACAATTTCCGCCAGCCCCGCACACCCGCCTGGGTCAATTCTCTGGACCTCGCGGTCAAGACAGCCGGTCCTGGTAGCAAAAAGGAGGCTACAGAGGCAACCCGGATGCGTCGCGGGCAGATCCGCCATCATTTCGGCGAACAGCTTCAAGGCCACGAGGAAGCCGTGCAAGGGATCCTCGTTGAGTTCGTCGGCGCGCAAAAAGATGTCGTCGAGGATCCGCGTCGTTGTGGGCGATGTAGCGCAGCATTAGGGCGCGGGCCAGCTCGCGCTTGTCCCTGAAATGATAGAAGAAGCCGCTCTTGGTGATGCCGGCACCGGCGATCAGCTCTTCGATCGAGGTGGCGGCAAATCCCTATCGAGCACGGAGGCTTCGGCGAGCTCCAAAATGCGCTCGCGCGTGTCACTTACGCGACGGGATGCGAGATCGGCCATGGTCACTTTGTACTAGCGGTATAGTTGCGCGCGGGCAATGCGCGAGAGCACGCAAGGGTTTGCCGTCGGCCAGCCTCTAAGCTTTTGATTGCATTCATGAAAGCAATCGTGACCGGGACTGCACCGTCGGTAGGCTGGGACGCCGGCGCTCCTGCGGGCAGCATGCGCGACATCAAAGCCAAGAACGTCACGCATCCGGAGCGACGCCATGCGCCTTGATCAATCCCCGCTGCCGCAACTGGGGGGCGCCTGTTTCCTGAACCGACGGTGGCATCGAGACCACCTTGATTTTCCACGAGGGATGGGCGCTGCCTTACTTCGCCGCCTTTGACCTCCTCAAGAGCGCAGAAGGGACGGCGGCGCTCTACGCCTACTATGAGAGCGCTATGCGGCGCATGGCCAGCGCTCCTGCGGGCTGGGGTTTGTGTTGGAAAGCCCGACCTGGCGGGCGAGCAGCGACTGGGGCGACAAGCTCGGCTACAGCGCCGCGGCGCTGGCCGCGGCTAACGGCAAGGCTCATCGCCCTGATGGCCCGAGCTGCGCGAGGCCTTTGCCGGCGCGTGCCGCGCCATGGTGATCAGCGGCTGCGTCGGCCCAAGGGGCGACGGCTATGACCCGGGCTCGCGGGGATGAGGGCCGACGAAGCCGGCGATTAGCTCACCGCGCCCAGATCGCAGCCTTTGCCCAAGCGGGCGCCGACATGGTGACGGCCATCCTGCATGACCCAACGCCAACGAGGCCGTGGGGGTCGGCACGCGCGGAGCCGAAGCCGCCGGCCTGCCCGTCGCCATCTCCTTTACGCTGGAGACCGACGGTCGGCTGCCCACCGGGCAGGGCCTCGGCGGAGGCGATCGAGGCGGTGGACCAGGCGACCGGGCACGGCCCCCTGCTACTGCATGATCAACTGCGCCCTACCCCACGCACTTTGACGCTGTCCTTTCGAGCGATCGGGCCAGTGATCGGACGAGCGATCGGACGTGGGTGAAGCGCATCCGCGGGCTGCGCGCCAATGCGCCTCGCGGCTGAGCCACGCGGAACTCGACGAGACCCCGACCTCGACGCCGGCGACCCCACCGAATTCGGCGGGCAATACCGCGCCCTGCGCGCGGCACCCGCAGATCAACGTCCTGGGCGGATGCTGCGGCACCGACCATCGCCATCTCGCGGCCATTTTGCCAGGCCCTGGGCTTCGGCGCCGGTCGAGGCGCAAGGCCAGCGTGCCGCGGCGGCCGCGCCTGCGGCGGAGGCTAGCGGGCACTGCTGCTGCGGTGCCCGCCGGTCGACGACCGGCCCGCCGGCACATTCGCTCCCCTAGTGTGTGCGGGCCGGCGAATCTGGCGCGGTGCCGTGCCAGGCGCTGCAGCCAAAAAGGCAACGGGGCAGCGCGCATACGGGGGAGAAGACCTTCACCCCGCGGGAGACGACGGTGTAGCCGCGCTTCTGGAAAAAGAGGCACCGCATTCAAGGTCGTAAACGAGGTCAGACGGTCGAAGCCCCAGGCCAGCGCCGCGCCTCGGCCTCGGCCAGCAGGCGGCTGCCGATGCCGATAGCCCGGAGTGGCGAGCAAAGACGAAACCGATGCTGGGCCTGGGTTGCCGTCGTCGGCGTTGATGCGCCAGGCGGCGGTCCCCAGCAACTCGCCGGCGAGCCAGGCGGAAGAATATCTCGTTTTCTTCCCGCAATAGATCCGAATAGACCGGCGAATGGACGAGGCTGGCGAAGGCGGCAATCTCGGCTTCGGTGAGGGGCGTCGGCGGTCTGGGCGCGCAGCACGGTGCCGTGCAGGTAGCGCACCGCCGGGAAATCGTCGATCCCGAGCTGCCTGGATTTCGATGCCGGCGGGCAAGGTCCCGGTGGGACGGCGGTCAATGCCCGGCATTATACGCATGAACTCTTAAGCGGCATCGGAACCGGCAGCACCCTTGTGGGCGGACGCCGAAGGGCCGCGCTTTAGCGCGGGTGCTGAGGCGCGCCTCCGACCGCGGCGGCGGGGTTGCCGGTACGGCATCGGCCTTCTTTCGCCAGCACCCTGGGCGGGCAGGTATTCAGCTTCCTTGCAGGAGCAGCCCTGCACGAACTCTTGCGATAACGCCAGGCCGATTTCAAGCTGGTGTAGGGGCTGTTGGGTGGCGACCGAGATTGCCTGCTCGACGGCGCCGCCGGGGTTTTGGTGGTAGTAAAGCTCCGCCGGTGCCGCACAGCGGGACTGGCAGATTTCGGCATCGCGCTGGAAGTGATTGGGCAGCGTGGAGAAGCTGACCGGGAAGTAGTAGCCATCGCACAGCCGCACGCACAAGGTGCGGTAAGTGGCGAAAGGCGAGGTTGCCGAACTGGTTGCCGGGCCCGCGCGGGGCATCGCCCTCATCGGACCAGAGCCCGGAGAAGGGGTTGCTGGCCGTATCCCGCCGCCGAGCTTCCTGCGTGTACTGCTGGCCGCATCCGTTCCGCGCCAGCTCGCGGATGATATCGTCCTGATAGGATCTGCTCGCGCGTGCCCGGATCTCGCCGACGCTGCGCCGTCGAGCTCGGCCAGCGTCGCTGCATGCGCTTCGACATCGCCGTTGAGCTGCACGCAGCGCGGCGTTGCGGCGCAGCGTCTTGGAGAACAAAAACTGATCCCAGCAATCGGCGCGGTCAGAGCTGGATCTGCGCGCCGTATTCAGGCTGCGCTCGGTCTGGCGCAGGTCGGCCTCGAGCTTGGGCAGCAGCTCCCGGTTCTGATCCGCTACCTTGGGTCTCCGTGACGAGCCGCTGCTCCGAGCTGCAAAGCAGATGTTGTTGGCCCCGCGCTCGCCTCCCCAGCTGGGTTGTCCCGGTGGCGGCATCGGCTGGCCTGGAGCTGCCGGAGGATAGCCCGGCGGCAGCTCGTCCCGGCGGGCCCCGGTAGAGCGGCTCACGCGGGATCGGACGCGGCTCAGACCTGGCCGCCGAACGGCCACCAGTTCCAGCCCTGAGCCATGGCGTCGGCAAGCCCAAAGCCCAGGGCAGCAAGCACGGCCAAGGCGACCAGGATGAGGCGCAGGGCGCGCGATCTCGTCTTCCCGTTCAGCATTGGAAAATTCCAGAGGTCCCCAGGCGGCGCGGTTCTACAAGGAGCGCCGGTTCTGCAAGCGGCCTTGATTCTTGGAAACTTCCTTTCTGGGATTATGAGAGTGTTGCCCTAGCGGGTCAATGCAGCGCAAATTGGGGCGTTCGACCTGGCCTTGACGCTGGCTGGCGAAAGCGGGGATAAGCCGGCCCATGTCAGACCCGTTTGATACCGGCCGTCAATCACTCTGTGCGGCATTATTGCAACGAGGCTAGCGACAGGCTGGCGCGCGGCCGCTTCTTTGCCCATCGGTGACAGAGAAAACGCGCCCGCCCGGCGGCAAGGTGAGATGATGCTCACGCTGCTACAACACGGCTGACGCGGACCAAGGAGCCGATTTGAACCAATCGATCCAGCCAACGTGCGCATGTACGCGTGCGGGCCCACGGTCTACGACTTTGCTCATATCGGCAACGCCCGGCCGATCATCGTCTTCGACGTGCTCTTTCGGCTGCTGCGCCACCTCTATGGGGCCCGCCACGTCACCTATGCCCGCAACATCACCGACATTGATGACAAGATCAACGCGCGGGCAACCGAGCTTTACCGCGAGCTGCCGCCGATCGAGGCAATCCGCAAGCTGACCAGCGAGGACGACGGCGCAGTTTCATCGAGATATCGCAGGCGCTTGGCGTCTTGCCGCCGCCAGCGCGGAGCCGCGCGCGACCGACACCATCCCGGAAATGCGCGCCCTGATCGAGGCGCTCGTCGAACGCGGCCATGCCTATGTGGCGCAGGAGCACGTGCTCTTCGACGTGGCGACGCTGCCGGACTACGGCCGTTTCGCTAACCGGTCGCTGCAGCGAAATGGAGGCGGGGCGCGCGTCGATGTGGCCCCCTACAAGAAGGGTCCCATGGACTTCGTGCTCTGGAAGCCCTCTGGGCCCGGGGTGCCGGGCTGGGAGTCCCCCTGCGCCGTTGCCACCAACGGTCGGCCGGGCTGGCACATCGAGTGCTCGGCGATGTCCGACACGAGTTCTTATGGGTTTTGGCCAAGGGCACGCTGACCGGCAAAGGCCTGGCTTCGAGCCGCACGTCTTCGACATCCATGGTGGCGGCATCGACCTCGTCTTTCCGCATCATGAAAACGAGATCGCCCAGTCACGCGCCGGGCACGGCATCGCCCAGATGGCCAAGGTGTGGATGCACAACGGCTTCCTGCAGGTCGAGGGCGAGAAGATGTCGAAATCGCTCGGAATTTCGTGACCATCAGGGGACCTCTTGGAGGCGCGGATGGGACGGCCATGGAGTTTTTGTATTTCGCCATGTTGAAGACGCACTATCGCCAGCCCATAAACTGGACGCGCAAGGGCATGGTGGAAGCGGCGCTCGAACTCCACAGCCTGCCGCCAGCGATTTGGCCCCTGCATCACTCCTCGCCGAGCCCGGGCGCGTGAGTTTCTCAAGCTTCCTTGCCGACGACCTGGAATACGCCCGGGGCGATCATGCGGAACTGCATCGGCTGGCGCGCGCCACGCTCGGCGCTGCTGGCGCTGGGCAGCCCGGTGGACGAGGCGGCCTTGGCGACGGCACGCGCGCGCTTTGGCAACGCCCTTGCCCTGCTCCGGCCTCGACATATCCGGCGGACTTCGACGCCCACAGGATGCTGGCCAGGGTGGCCGGGCGCGCGCCGGTCGACGAGCAGGCCGTCAGAACCCGTGATCGAGGCACGCAACGCTGCTGCGCAAGGCCAAGGACTTCCGCAAAGGCCGACGGCATCCGCGAACAGCTCTTGGGGTTGGGTGTTCAACTTAAGGACGCGAAGGACCCTGTCACCGGCGAAATCCGCACCACCTGGGAGCTGAGCATCCCGGAGGCGGCCGAGGTCGAGCGATGACGCGCGATCGGCCAGCTGTCGCGCCGGGCTTGCGGCAAACCGTAAAGCGCGGCCCATAGGCACGGGGGGGCGCGAGGTTAAGCCATGACGGATCCGGAAGGACATGGGCGATCCCAGCGTGCGGCCACCCTTTTGGCGGCATCGCTTTATTATTACCTGGCGCTCAAGATCGTCGTCCTCATCGCCGGCGTGCTGATGGCGCTAAAGGTTATCGGTGTGTGGTAGGCGTACAATGTCCAAACAGCGGCTTTATCTGTTCGATACAACGCTGCGCGACGGCGCTGCAGACCACAGGGGTCGACTTCTCTCGCTCGAGGACAAGCGGCTGATCATCCGCGTGCTCGATGAGCTGGGACTGGACTACATCGAGGGCGGCTATCCCGGCGCCAATCTCACGGACACGCAGCTTTTCAGCAGCGACCTGAAGCTCGCCTGTGCCGACCTTTACGGCCTTCGGTATGACCAAGCGGGCGGGCCGTTCGGTGTCCAACGATCCGGGCTTTCAAGCCACCCTACAGGCCAAAGCCGGCGCGATTTGCCTCGTCGCCAAGGCCTGGGATTATCACGTGCGGGTGGCGCTCGGCATCAGCAACGAGGAGAACCTGGAGGGCATCGCGCAATCGGTTGAGGCCGTGCGGCAAGGCGCGCACGAGCGGCAGAGCCATGATCGACTGCGAACATTTCTTCGATGGCTACAAGGGTAATCGCGCCTATGCTTTGGCGGTGGCCGAGACCGCCTATCGTGCGGGCGCGCGCTGGGTCGTCTTGTGCGACACCAACGGTGGGACGTTGCCGCACGAGATTGCTCAGATCGTTGCCGAGGTCGCCGCTCGCATCCCCGGCGCGCACATCGGCATTCACACCCACAACGACACCGAGAACGCGGTGGCCAATTCGCTGGCTGGCCGTGCGCGCGGGCGCGCGCCAGGTCCAGGTCGCGCTCAACGGCCTGGGTGAGCGGTGCGGCAATGCCAATCTGACCTCGCTGATCCCGACCTCTGCTTTTGAAAAGCGAGTTCGCCGAGCCGTTCGAGATCGGTGTTACGCCCGAACGCTTGCGTCGGCTGACGCATGCGAGCCGGGTGCTCGATGAGATCTTGAACCGCGCTCCCAATCGGCATGCGCCTTACGTGGGCGAGGCCGCCTTTGCCACCAAGGCCGGTATCCACGCCTCGGCGATCCTGAAGGAGCCGGCGACCTACGAGCACGTGCCGCCGGAGAGTGCCGGCAATCGCCGGCGCGTGCTGGTGTCCGATCAAGCCGGCAAGTCGAACCTGATTTTCGAGCTCGAACGGCTCGGTATTCCCCTTGGCAAGAGCGATGACCGGGTCGGCAGACTGTTGGAAGAGGTAAAGTCGCGCGAGGCCCTGGGCTATGCCTACGAGGCGGCGGAGCCTCCTTCGAGCTGTTGGCGCGGCGGCTGCTGGGCGAGGTGCCGCAGTTCTTCACGGTCGACAGCTTTCGCGTGATGGTGGAGAAAGCGCCACAACGCCTTGGGGCGGCTGGTGACCGTGTCGGAGGCCACGGTGAGGGTGTTCGGTCGACGGCGGCGAGGAGCCGCTGTGGTCGGTCGCTGAAGGCAATGGTCCGGTGCACGCGCTGGATCAGGCGCTGCGCAAGGACCTCGGGCGCTACCAGAACATCATCAAGGACGTCGAACTCGTCGACTACAAGGTGCCGCATCCTCACCGGTGGCACCGAAGCGGTCACGCGCGTGCTGGTGGAGAGCCGGGACAAGCGGGCACGGGCGCGCGCTGGTTCACGGTCGGCGTGTCATCCAACATCGTCGATGCCAGCTTCGAAGCGCTGACTCGACCTCGATCACCTACTAAGTTCCTCACGGCCGGCGCCGCCGCGGCTTGAGCGCGCGTTTAGAAACGCCGGATCGCGCCGCCACGACCATCCTGCCCATAGCCGCATGGCAGGCTTCGCGCACGCGGATATCGCTGCCGAGAAATGCGCACACGCGCTGCTTTTCGCTCGGGCTGTTGCGCATGGTGCTGCCCGACACGCGCAGGCCGTAGGCGCGGGCGACGATTGCCGGGTTTTCATCCTGGCAATGGGAGTCGCGTGCGGCTGGCCGTTGGATGATCTGGTAGTCGCCGTCGCAGAGAATGCGGGCGTCGGCCGGAGCGGCGGCAACGACAGCCAGGTTCGGAGACGGTAAGCATCATCGCCATGGCGTAGCGGATCTGGCACATGCGCATCTTCCTCCTCGATGCGGCCGCGGTTGCGACCAGTCCACTACGATATTGTGGCAGGAGCGAAGCGCAGAGCCGGGCGGGCGCCCGTTGCATGCCGGTGGTGCCGCCGCTGGCCGATCACCGTTTGGCGGGGCTTGAGCGTATTTGATTTCTCCGCCGCCGCAATGCCGGCCGGGGCTGCCGCACGCCCCAAAAATTTGAAGCCCTATTTGTCCAGAGCCTCCTGGCGGCCTCCGCCGGCAGCAGCCGTCCCGTCAGCACCTTGTCGGCGAGCGCGTCCAGGCCGCGATCCTGCCCCGCCCGGATGCGCTCGCCGATGAGATCGGCGGCGGCACGGCGATCAAATAGCGTGCCCGCCGTCGCCGGCGTTCCCTGCGATCGACCTCGCTTCGTCCTCGCCGCCGCCGCGGCGATGGCTTCGGCAAGTGCGGCGATGCCGTCGCCGGTGGTGGCGGTGGTTTTCAGCACGGTTGGTTTTGCGCGCATTCCCCGCGCGCAGGGAGGTAGCCCCGGTCAGTTGATTGAGGGTGCGTTCGGCGCCCTCGCGGTCGGCCTTGTTGACCACCATGATGTCGGCGATCTCGAGGAGGCCGGCTTTCATCGCCTGGATGTCGTCGCCGAGACCGGGCGCCATCACCACCACGCGGCACGTCGGCGACCTCGGCCACGTCGATTTCGCTCTGACCGGTGCCGACCGTCTCGAGCAGGATGGCATCCTTGCCGGCCGCGTCGAGCGCGTCGATGACGCGCACCGCCGCCGGGCACAAGCCGCCGAGGTGGCCGCGGCTCGCCAGCGAGCGCATGAACACGCCATCGTCATCAAGGGTCGCCGGCATGCGGATCCGATCGCCGAGGATGGCGCCGCCCGATACGGGGCTCGAGGGATCGACGGCGATGATGCCGACGCTCTTGCCAGGCTTGGCGCAGGTGCGACGTATAGGGCGTTGACGAGCGTCGACTTGCCAGCGCCCGGCGGTCCCGTGAACCCCACGACCTCAGCGCGTGACCCAGGTGCGGCGCCAGCTCCTTCATTAGGGCCGGCAGGTCGGGAGAGAGGCGTTCGAGTTCGGTCACGACGCGCGAGGTGGCGCGTCGGTCGCCGTCCGCATGCGCCCAACGAGGGCGGCAAGGTCGGCGGACGCGGCTTTGGGAGCTTTGGAGGCTTTCGTCTTGGGCGGCATAGCTTCGCCCTGATAGCGGGCCGTGACCGTTGCCGCAATGTGGTCGGCGCCCTCCGGGGCGAGGCGCCGCCCGCAGAGGTCCCTATCCTGGTCCCTTGTTGTCGTCTTTGCGCGGCGGTGCGCGATGCTGCTGATCGGTCCCGGGCGGGCGCACCGCAGGCGCCTGGCCCGGTGGGGGCGCGCGCAAGTTTGTGGGCCCTCTCCGCCGCCGGCGCCGTTGGGCGCACGGTGGGCGCAGGCGAGGTAGACCCTCGGCGTGCCCGCGGGCGGGCCGCCGTAGGGGGCGCTGATGGAGGCCGGGCGGTGGCCCTCTGCCGCGATCGGCTTCACCCGCCGCGGCCGACGGCGGCTGCGGGCGGCCACGATTGACCTCATCGCCGGGAACTGCGTCGGGCCGACGCTCGCGTGGCTTCGCTCGCCGGTGGACGACGCTGACGGCGGGCCCGGGTCGACGCCGGCGGCGGGGCCCGGGGGTGGCGGTCCGCCGGGACGGGCGAGGTTTGGTGCTGCGTTCTGTTCGGGGGTCTGGGCGCGCCAGGGCGGGGATCGATCGCCAGGGTCCCCGCGATCAGGGCTCTCGCGTCCACTCGGCCCACCCGCAACGCCACGATCGGGCCCGACGGGGCGGTGAATGCGCGCGGCCCCTCGGGCCGTTCGACAAAGCTGGGCTTGTAGACAGAAATTTCCCCGCCCTGGGCGCGCACCCGGGGAGGCTCGAAGCCTGCGGGCTATCGACCGCTTTGATGCGCATGCGCACCACCGGGCGCCCCGTCATGCGCTCAAAGCGTCGGACATCGAAGCCCGCATTGACGAAGCGGCCGTCGAACTTATGGTGCGCGCGGAATGGACGCGAACTGAGAAACACCACATCGGCGTGGCGGCGCGAAACCAGGTAGCGGTGGAGCCCGGCAAAAGAGCTGATGCGGGCGCACTGAAGCACCAAACCGAGTGGTAGCGCGGTGCGCTGTAAAAGGCGGCATCGAACAAGAGTTCGCCGCCCGGACCCCAGTGCGCGTCTGGTGGCAGGGGCGCCCAGCCCACGTAGTCATCGCTGCTGCGCAAGGCCACCGCAGGCCGGACCCCATTCGGTATCCGGTGTCCAGATCAGGAGCCGTCCTCATCGAGCAGCCAGCGGCCAGTGGTGAAAGGGGCCCAGCCCCAGGTTCTTCCGCCTCCCAGTACCAGCCGAAGTCGTCGGTGTAGACCCACATGCCCTGGGCGTAGGGGCGCCAGTCCTGATCGACCCTGGGGCGCCAGACGGTGCCCCAGATCAGGTGTTCGAACCACTGCCCATAAGGTTCAAGCTGCTCGTAAAAAACATCGATATCGACCGCCCGCTCCTGCGCCGTGGCGGATGGGCGGCGAGCGTCACGAGCGCAAGCAGCGCCGCCAACAAGAGGCGCAAGCGCGGCCTCGACATGTTGGGCGTCATCGCCATCAGGTTGCCTCCCTCCCCGGTGCGCAAGGTTCGTCGTTGCTGCTTTCGCAAATGCGTCGGCCGGTCTCGACCTCTCATTGCCTGCCACCTAACCGGGCGACGAGGAGTTTGTACGTTCCGTCCACCAGGTGTCGACATCGACCCGGCAGAGGCTCGACGCTGGGGAAGCGCAGGTGGCTCCAGTGAGGCCACCCAGACCCGCGGCAAGGTAGTATAGAGGAATGACGTAGTCGCCCGACAGCAGCAGGGCGCGGTCGAAGCGCGCGCACGGCAGCCACGAAGTCGTCCGCCGCTTGCGCGCCTGCAGCAAAGCATCGATCATCGCATCGACGGCGGCATTCTCCACGCCCGGGTAGTTGAGCGTTCCCTCGATGCCGGCGGCCTTGCTGCTCCAGCGGTTGATCTGCTCGTTGCCCGGCGACAGGGAGGTGCCCCAGGTCCATTGGATCATGTCAAAGTCGAAAGTTTTGAGGCGCGCCCAGTATTGCGAGCGTGTCGACCTGTCGGATGCGCACGGCGATGCCGAGCCGCTCCAGCGTGCGCGCATAACTCAGCATCAGGCGCTCCTGCTGGCGCGTTTGGGCCAGAAATTCGAAGCTCAGCGGGCTGCCGTCCTTCACCAGGGTATTGCTCTCGAGCGATAGCCGGCCTCGGTCGAGAAGCTTGATGGCGGCCTGCATGTTGGCGCGGTTATCGCCGCTGCCGTCGTTGCTCGGGAAGCGGTAGCTGACCGGCCGAGTACGTCGGCTTGCACGTCTTTTGCGAATGGCGCCAGCAGCGTGCGCTCGCGCGCATCGGCCGGTCGGCCGTTCGAGGACAGCTCGGAGCGTTCGAAAAAGCTCTGCGTGCGCTGGTAGAGCGCCGTCGAACAGGTTGCGGTTGATCCACTCGGCGTCGAACAAGAGGATGAAGCGCGCGCGCACCCGGTCATCGCTGGAACATAGGCCGCCGCGTATTGAAGCACGAGCGCGACATGCCCGCCGGCAAGCGCGTTTCGAACTCGCGCTTGACGACGCGCCCGTCCGTGACCGCTGGAAACCGGTAGCCTTCGAGCCAGCGTCCCGGATCCTCCTCCACTCGCATGTCGATTTCGCCGGCCTTGAACGCCTCGAACAGCGAGGCGGCGTCCCGGAAGTATTCGACACGGATTTCATCGAAGTTGAAGCGGCCCCGCGCGACGGGGAGGTTAGCCGCCCACCAATCGGGATTGCGGCTGGTAGGTAACGGAGCGTCCGGCGTCGACCTGCGCGCGACGACGTAGGCGCCGCTGCCGATCGGCGCCTCCAAGCTCGGTTGCTCGAAGCCGTCGAGCGTTGGTCTTGTGGCTGCGGCAGGATCGGCATCAGCCGAGGATCATGGGGATTTCGCGATCGCCGGCGGCATCGAAGGTAAAGCGCACAGCGTGCTGCTGAGATCTTCTCGGCGACGCGCGACCTTGGCATAGTGGGAGCGGTGATAGGGCCAGCCCTTTTCCTTTAGAACTTCATGGCTGAACAAAACGTCCTCCGGCGTGATCGGAGCGCCATCGGAAAAGCGCGCCTCGGGGCGCAGGTGAAAGGTTATTTGCGATCGGTCCTCAGGCAGCTCCGACGCTTTCGGCAATTAGTCCGTAAAGCGAGAAAGCCTCATCGCCGCTGCGCGTCAGAAGGCTCGCATAGACGTATTCGCGCATGGTTCGCCGGTGACACGCCCTTGATGATGAAGGGGTCAGGCTATCGAAGGTGCCGAGCGGTGCCGAGCACCAGGCGACCGCCTTTGGGGCATCGGGGTTGACGTAGGAAAATGCGTGAAACCCGGGCCGTGCTTGAGGGTGCCATGCATGGCGATGGCGTGCACGGGCGCGGCCGCACTCGGGCTCAGCGGCCAGGTGATCAGCAACAGGAGGGACAGGAGGATCTTGGCGTGCGTCATTTGGCGTGAAATGGGGGTGACGGGGCCGGCACCAGGGCCGCGCCGGTGGGAGCGGCATTCCAGCACAAGCTCGACGCGGCAAGGGTTTACGCGCGCGGGGGTCGAGCGTGGCCGCCTCGCCACGTTTCCCCGGCAAGGCCCAAGCTGGAGCGCAAAGCCTGGGGCCGCGGTCACGGGATTGCCGTAATCGGAACCTTACTGCCCACCTGGGCGCGGATTAGGCGCGAGGAGTGATGAGGGTGGGCCAAGCCAGCCGGCAGAGGTCGGCGGTGCAGGGAGAGGTCAAAAGCGATATGAGGCAGTCCATTTTTCCATCGATGACACTCACGATGACACTGGGCCACGTGGCGCTGCGGGGCGCTGCTGGGAGCCCTGATGTTGGAATCACCGTGCTGTTGGCACCTGCGGGAGCTCAGGCGCCGCCGCCGGCGAAAGGACAAGGCGCCGGCGCCGCCCGCGGCCCCGCGCCAAAGGCACACCGGCTGCGGCCGCTCCGGGAAAAGCGCCGGCGACCGCGGCTGCCACACCGCCTCCGGGGACGCCGCAGAGTGCCTGGGTCAAGCTGTGTGAAAAGGCAACGGCCACGCAAAAGACCAAAGACGGCAAGGACGAGAAGAAAGATCTCAACATCTGTCTCACCCATCACGAGCGCCTCGACGGCAATTCGGGCATGGTGCTGGTGTCGGCCGCCGTGCGCGCAGGTCGAGGGTCAGGACAAGCAGGCCTTCATGGTCATGGTGCCGCTCGGCATGATGCTGCAGCCGGGCATGCGCGCCACGCTCTATCCCAAGGACATGTGGGAAAAGGCGCAAAGAACGAGAAGGTCGACGAAGCGAAGCTGAAACCTTTGAGCCTCAGCTATACGCTCTGCCATCCGGCAGGCTGCACGGCCGAGACGGAGGCAACGGCGGACCTTTGAATGATCTGAAAAAGGGCGGTGGACTGATGATCTTTGCCATCAATGCGGCCGGCGCGCCCGCCGCCTTCCCGGTTCCGCTGGTTGGCTTCGAACAGTCCTATTCCGGGCCGCCGGTGGATTCACAGAAGCAGTACAGCGAGGCGCGGCGCTCGCTGATGCAGCAAATCGCCCAACGCCAGCAAGAGATGATGGAAGAGTACAAGAAGCAGCAAGCCGCCAAGCGACGGTGGTGCCACCGGTTCAGCGCCGCCGGCTGCAGCCCCGCCGGCAAAGAATAACAGCCCGCGCTGAGCGAGCCGGTCTCGAACGGCTGCTCGCAAGGGCAGCCGTTTTGGCGTTGCTGCGGACATCGCCGCTCCTCAGTGCGGGTGTTGCAGGAACAGGGGCCGGTAGCGTGCCGTCTTCCTCAGCGCGAACATCTCGCGCACCTGCGGGTGGCGCAGCGGGTTCCCCGAGCTGTCGGGCAGCAGGTTCTGTTCGGAAACGTAGGCGATGTACTCGGTTTCGGAATTCTCCGCGAGGAGATGATAGAAGGGCTGGTCCTTGCGCGGGCGCGCCTCCTCGGGGATCGCCTGCCACCACTCCTCGGTGTTTGCGAAAATCGGATCGATGTCAAAAATGATGCCGCGAAAAGGATAGAGCCGGTGCCGCACCACCTGGCCCACCTGGAACTTCGCGCGCCGGACATGGCCCATGTGCTTCACCACGTGAAGGTCCGCCATGGTTGGCGCTTAATCCGCATCCGGGGGCCGCGTCAATGCGGCAAGCGCCCCCGGTGGTGCCATCAACAGCGCGGTCCAGCCGGTTCTTTCGCTCTTTACAGACCGTAGAGGGTCTTGCGTTCGGGATCACGGCTGGCGACCAGGGTGGCGAGGTCGAGGATGACCTTGGCCTGCTTCCAGGTGGCGTCGTCCTGCATCTTGCCGTCGATCATGGCGGCGCCGGTGCCGTCCGGCATGGCCGCCGACGATGCGCTTGGCGAACGCGACCTCCTCGGGTCGAGGCTGAACACGCGCTTGGCGATCGTCGATCTGGCTGGGGTGCAGGCGTCCAGGCGCCGACGCAGCCGTGCAGGAAGGCGTTGCGGAACTGCGCCTCGCATGCCGCGCGGATCGGAGAAGTCGCCGAACGGGCCGTAGAACGGCTTGATGCCGTGGGCCAGCGCAGGCATCGACCATGCGCGCCAGCGTGTAGTGCCACAAGTCCTGCTGGAAGAAGGCGCGCTGCGCTGGCCCCGGGCACTGGCATCGGCCAGAACGCCGTAGGCCGGGTGCCCGCCGCCGACGCGCGTGGTCTTCATGCCGCGCGAGGCGGCGAGATCGGCCGGGCCCAGGCTCATGCCGTGCATGCGCGGGCTGGCGCCGGCAATGGCCTCGACGTTATTGACGCCTTCGGCCGTCTCCAGAATGGCGTGGATCAGGATCGGCTTGCGTGAGGCGTGCTTGGCCTCGAGCTGGGCCAGCAGCTGGTCGAGATAGTGGATGTCCCAGGGCCCCTCGACCTTGGGCAGCATGATGACGTCGAGCTTGGCGCCGGCGGCCGGCACGATCTCAGGATGTCGTCGAGCGCCCAGGGCGAGTTGAGCGCGTTGATGCGCGTCCACAGGCCGGTCGTGCCGTAATCATGCGCCTTGGCCATGTCGATGAAGCCGCGCGCGCCGCCACCTTGGCGTCGGCGGGGATCGCGTCCTCGAGGTTGCCCGAGCACGACGTCGACCTGCGGGATCAGCTCGCCCGAGCCGGGCGCGGATCTTCTCGTTGTGCGGCGGCACGAAATGGATCATGCGCTCGAGCCGCACGGGGCAGCCGGCGGTAGGGCTCAGGGCGCGCCGACGGCGAGGGCCATGAAATGTTGGCGGGCGTGCGCGTGACGGACATGGGCTGGCTCTCGTTGCGCTGCAGCAAGAGCCCTCTAAGTTCGGGCCTTGCCGCATCAAACGCAAGCACGCCGGGCTGTTCGCGTCTTCGCAGCGAGATCGGGCGGCCGGCCTAGCCCCAGCGCCGATTGCTCCACATCCACTGCTCGGGGCCTCGCGGACCCAGGCCTCGAACTGCTTTTGCATTTCCGCGGTGATCCAGTTCACGTCGTCGGCCGCGTTGGCGGTGCGCGGCACCTTCAGCTCCTTGAGCTCGATGCTGAAACCGGCTCTGCGTGCCGACGCGCAGGCAGCGCGCCATCCAGATGCGGGCGCCGACGCGCCGCGCGATCATGGCCGGGATGATGACGGACCGTGCCGGCTCGACCGAAGAAGGGCACGGGCAGCCCGGTGCGGTCGTGCAGGTCGCACACCAGTGCCCAGCCGACCACCCTGGCGCACGAAGTCCATGATCAGCCGCGCCGTCGTCTGCCCTTCCTCCCGCCGTGCGTCCGCGGCCGAGCCTCGCCGGGGTAGAGATGCCGGCGGATGTTCGCTGATGTACGCGGTCGACGTAGGGGTTCTTGACCGTGCGGTAGACGGCAGCCGGATTGTTGCCGGCGAGCGTGAAGGGCCAGATGGCCAGCTCCCAGTTGCCCATGTGCAAGGTCACGCCGATGGCGGGGCCGAGCTTGTCCTTGTAGCGCCGATACATCCTCTCGTCTGGCGATTTCGATGCGCGCGGGATCCGCGAGAATGCGGTCGATCTGCATGGTCTCGGCCATGACGCGGCCGAGGTTCTCCCACATGGCCAGCGCGATGGCCTCGCGCTCCGGGCACGGGTCATGTGCGGAAAGGCGATGGCCAGATTATCCAGCGCGCGCTTGATGGCGGCGATCGTAGGGCGATGAGCCGCCAGATTTTACCGGAAGCAGGCGACGGAGACGTCCATCGGGGCGGCCCGCACCAGTGCCACAATGAGCCTCAATCCCAAGTATTCGATGCGGTAGCGGAAATCTTTCAGCAGGTTTGGCATTGCATCTGGCGCTTGCTTTTGCGGGGCGGGCGCCCGCACTTGCCCGCGCCAGGCCGGGCCGTCAAGGCCTGCCCCGCAGGCCTATGCGGGGAAGACGGCGCGTCATCGTCGCGGGGCGACGGCGCGCGCATCAAGCGGGGCAGCGGTCCGGGCGCGTTGGCCCCGCCGCGGATCGCCCATCGCCTGAGCGTGCCCGACCGCGCCAGCAGCTGCAATCCGACGCCCCGCAAGGCCTGGGCGGGGAGAAAGTCCGTCAGCAGGGAGCGATTGAGAAGGTCAACCAGGGCCGTGCGGGTCGCCACGTCCACGGCACGGGCTTCGGCGTAGGCGCGAAGGGTTTCGGGGCCGCCGATATCGCGCCCTACGGCCCGCGCGTCGACCACGCACGGTCGCTCAGGGCGGCAACGTCGCGCAAGCCGAGATTGAGGCCTTGGGCCCCAATCGGGGGAATAACGTGGGCGGCCTCCCCGACGAGTGCGATCCGGCGGGCGGCCATGGGGGCGGCGCTGAGGCCCCGCAGCGGAAAGAGCGCGCGCGGGCCGATGCTCTCGATCCTGCCCAGAAAACCTTGCAGCCGGTCTTCGAGTAACGCCTTGAATTCGGTGTCGGAAAGCTTGGCAAGTCGGGCCGCCTCGCCGGGGTCCTCCAACCCAGACCAAACTCGAGGCGAGAGGCCCGGCAAGGGCACGGTCGTGAGCGGCCCGGCGCGTCGATGCAACTCGGTCGTAATGCCGGCGTGCGGGCGGGTGTGGCAAAAACTGCTGGCGATCGCCGCCTGTGGATAATCCCAGGTACGTACGGAAATTGCGGCGGCGGTGCGCGCGATGGAATGGCGCCCATCGGCGGCCACCACGAGCTTCGTCGGATCCGCCCGCCCTCGGCCAGGCCAAGGCGGACTTGCGTGGCCTCGGGTTCCACCGCGCTCACCCCCGCGGTCGCGCGCCCAGCGCAGGCGGGGCCGCCGCGAGTCAGTTTGGCGTGCAAGGCCGTCGCTGAGGCGGGCGTTGGGGACGTTGGCGCCGAGGTTGGGCCGGCCGATCTCGCGCGCCTCGAACAGAACTTCGGGGGCGCGCACGAGCCCGCCGCGGTCGTCGATCAGGCGCGCGCCAGAAGCGGAGCGCTATGGGGGCACAGGCCGACCAGACATCCAAGTTTTCAAGGAGTTGGACGCTCGGCGGCAGCAGGGCGGAGGAGCGGGTATCGGCCGCCACGGCCGCCGCATCAGAAGGCGAGGGCGGCGAGGACCACATCGAAGCCCTCTTGGCTCAGCGCGGCGGCGGCGGCAAGACCCGTCAATCCCGCGCCGACGACGGTGATCTGTGCCTCCAGTTTCGCCGTCCTCTGTTGCCCCCATACTTTGCCTCATTTCTGGGCTGACGCGACCTCGGCTCTTCTACGTCCCTTATACTCACATCGACGGCAAGCACCTGGCAGACAAAGTCGTTGACAACCAGATCATCGCGCCAGAAATGCGTAACAATTCAAGACCGACTCGATTGTCATCGTGGCTTTTGCGCCACGTGCTGAGGTGGAAACCTCGGTTTGTCGCGCATTGCTTGTTTACCGGTCGTTAACGAGTGCGATAAGCCTTGCAGGACACGGACGGGCGGCCCTTGACGGCAATCGCAACCCATCACCATCCGGCCCGTGTGGGAGACGGTAAATTCAGTCGTAAGATTGGGTTCCGGTAGCGTTAGTCCAACGGAGACATTGTATGATCGGGGGACTGTTAAAATCAGCTAGCCGGTGGGCGCTCGTCGCTGCGGCTGGCATCATTGTGGGTGGCGTCGCGATGCCGTCCGCCGAAGGCAGCTGACCTTGGTGGCGACTGCTGCGCTGACCTTGAAGAGCGCGTGGCGGAGCTTGAGAGCCACGACAGCCCGCAAAGGCAACCGTAAGATGTCGCTGACCATCACCGGTCAGGTGCATCGCATGGTGATGTGCTGGAACGACGGCCACAGCACGCGACACCTACTACGGCATCGACAACACGAACTCGTCCTCGCCGCTTCAGCTTCACTCGGCAGCTGCCAGGGTGACGCCGAACATGTACGATGGGCTTCGATATCACGATCGAAATCGAGGCTGGTGGCACCTCCTCCGAAGCTGAGCCAGTTCGACGAGGACGGCAAGGTCGGCACTCAGATCAACGGCGCGAATCGGCCGGCGCTCCTTCAACGCCAGCCAACGTCGACTCCTACTTCGGCGACGCGCGGCGCGCGGCCTTCTGGATCGAGGACAAGAACCTCGGTCGCGTGACCGTCGGCCGTTATGAGAGCGCTGGTGCGATCACCACCATCGACCTCGCCGGCATCAGCGCGAGTGCGCCAGTGCGTCCAGTCCGTTCTGGTCAGCGGCAGCTTCCTGATCGCGGGTCAACCGATGGGCACTTCACCGGGATCAGCTGGGCCAACATCGGCGATCCGGCTGCCAACCAGGGCCGTACCGAACTGATCCGCTATGACAGCCCGACCATTGCGGGCTTCGTCTGCGTCGGCGTCGATCGGTGAGGCCGGGCGACTACTGGGGCGTGATGCTGCGCTACGCCGGTGGGTTCTCCGGGCTTCCGCGTGGCGGCGGGCATCGGCTTTACGAGAAGCCGATAGGCCAACCTCTGTGGCTGGACTTGCGGGCCCCGGTGACTTGGACGTGCTAAACCCGAGGTCAATGCGTGGGGCGCAGGTTTGTCGATCTTGCATGTGCCCTCCTGGTCGCCCAAGGCCACTACATGGCTGCCGATTTCAGTCAGAACGCGACACTCAGCGTTGTGGGGTCAGAATGCTGCCAACAAGAAGGACGCCGATCAGTGGCTGATACAAGCCGGTATCACCAAGAACTGGTTTGGCCCCGGCAACACGGCGCTGTTCGGTGAGTACAGCAGAGCAACGACTGGGGTGCCACCAATGGCGCAGGTCGCGACTTTGCGGCGCCTGTTGGGTAGGTAACGTGGTAGCCGTGAACGACGTGACGGCACCGAGTTGAAGCGGTCTGGGGTATTGGCATCACCAGAACATCGACGCGGCTGCCACCGAGCTCGCCAGACTACCGGCACTTCTCGGCCGACATCACGGCTGGCGGCGCTCAGCCCGCTGGGTGTGCCGACCGAGGACTTCGATGCGGTCATCGGTGGTGCTCGCGTAAGTTCTGATCTCGACCTGATCATACGATCTAAAAAGGGAGGGAGCCGCTTTCGGGCGGCTCTTCTCTTTTGAGGGATCGAAAAATGCCCTCAGGCAACTGGATGGTAACCCAGAAGGTAACCCGCGCGACACCTAGGCACCAGACCCCCTACAGGCACTAGATGGTAACCCGGCAGGTAACCGCGAAGGCGGTGTTGATTGGGAGGTGACGTGCGACCGGTGTGAACTTGGTTCAGCCTATTTACCGCAACCCAGCATTTCCTCCCTTCTCCCCCGGGTTTGGGTGCCCACTCCAGAACCTCTCCCCGAGGACATCGCCAATTAAAGCCCTCGTTACCCATACAACCTGTTTTGTCAGGGGCCGCTGGGCTGCCCGCCAGCGCATCCGCCCGCGATCGCAACCGCCCGCCTCGCTAAGGTCCGGCAGCCCCCGAGGCGAGCCGTCAACCAGGCGTACATTGCCGATTGAGGCTAGGGCCTTAGCCAGCTTGCAGTACGCGCCCGGCAGGCACGTCCTTGGATACCGCCAGAGTTAAGCAGTCGCGTGGCGTCGCCGAGGGCGTCGGCCTTGTCGTGGGAGTTCTTCGACCCAACCTCGTCGGCACTTCGCCCGGAAAGCTTGAACGAAGAATTCGCGCGTCTGTGGGAACAACCGACCAACAGCAGGACAGTCACTCCAGATGCAAATGCGATTGCTGCCGTCGTCGAAGTTGAAGCCGAGCGCTTGGAGGAAATGTCACCGAGCCATCGGGACGCCGCGCTCAAGCAGGAGGCCCTCTTGGCAGGCTTCGCCACGAACGGGCATCTCGAAGAGCAGACCTGCTGGAAACCGCCGAGACGCAAAGTACACTCGTGGGCGGTGTGAGAGGAAAACCGCGAGGAAGCCCCCTACTCGATTCGGTGTCCACGAAACGACGCTATAAGGGCGCAAGGTAAGCTCCGGGAAGACATGGTGGCGGGTCCCAAAGATCGGTCTTGGAACTGCTGCAGCAGGCGGGGCAGGCACGCGAGGTGGGGGCCTTCGACAAAGCCGGCAAGCTTTGCCGCCTGGTGCTGAAAAGCCACCCCAAGCAAACCGATGCGCTACACCTGCTCGCCATCATCGCGCTGGAAACGAACGCTTTCGCCGAGAGCGGACCGGCGTTTCGCGCGCCGTCCTCGCGCTCAATCCGAACTCCTACAGCAAGCCTTGCTCAATCACAGCCTGGCGCTCTGTGAACTTGGCCGGCCCGAGGAGGCGCTGGCCCAGTGCGAGCGCGCGCTTCGCCTGGGTGGCGATGCGACGCGCGGGCATGCCCTGCGCTGCGACGCCTTGGGCGCGCTGAAGCGCGGCCCGGAGCGCGCTTGCCAGCTACGATCAGGCGATCGCGCGGCGCGCCCGAGACCCGGAACTTCACTTCAACCGCGGCAACCTCCTGCGGGGCTGGAGCGCTTCGAGGAGGCGGTGGCGAGCTATGACGCGGCGCTGGCGATCGCGGCCGAACACCTGGGCGCCATCAACAATCGCGGCACGGCGTTACGGGATCTTGGCCGCTACGAGGAGGCGCTCAAGAGCTACGACCGGGTGCTCGAGTATCGATCCTAAATCCTGGCAGGCCTACAACAACAAGGGCAACCTGCTCAGCGCCATGGTCGTCTCGACGAAGCCGTCAGCGCCTTCGAGCAGGCGATCATCCGGGCCCCGCAGGAAACCCGGAAGGCCACTACAACCTCGGCAACGCCGAGCAGGATCGCAGGCGCTAATGCCGAGGCCATGCCGGTGCTACGAGCTTGCTCTCGCACTACGACCAAGACACGTGGAGGCGCTGATCAATCGCGCCGGCGCGGCGCAGCGTTGAACTTTACAAAAAGGCGCTCGCCGACTACGCGGCGGCCAGAGCGAAACATCCGGCCTCCCCTATCTCGACGGCTATACGCCCATACCAGGGCGCAAGCTTGCGATTGGTCACGGCCCGACGATGAGAAAGCGACTCATCGATCAGGTGCGCCGCCGCGGCGAGCCGCGGCATGCGAACCTTTCGGTTTGTTGTCCGTTGACGGACAATCGAGAGGCGATCATGCAAACCTGCGCCAAACTTGGGTCGCGGACAGGTTTCGCGGCATTGACCGCCGCCGGCACAGCAAGGGCCGACGCGCATGACTCGGATCACGGGTAGCGCTATCTGTCGCCGGATTTCCGCAATCATGCTGTCTGCCTCGTCGCTTGCCCGACTTATCGAGATGCACGATCGTCGGCACTTTCGCATTCTCGGAATTTCGTTCGGCCAGAAGTGCAGACGACTGCGATGCGACGCCGCCTATCCAGAGCCTTCGATGCCTTCATCGATGTCAGGGGCGTCTCGGACCAGGCAGCCGCCGAGATGCTGCGAGCCGAAGGCGTCGACATTGCCGTGGATCTCGCGCGGCTCACACCGGAATGCGCTCGCACCGGCATCTTGGCGACGCAGGCCGGCGCCCGTGCAGGTCACCTATCTCGGCTATCCCGGCAGCATGGGCGCACCCTTCATCGACTACCTGATCGCCGATCGCGTGGGTCATTCCCGGCGCGAGCAGGCCCTCACTATTCAGAAGCAGATTGTCTCATCTGCCTGATACCTATCCAGGTGAATGGCGACATGGGCGACTGTTGCCACGCCGACCATCCGCGCGCGGACGCTGGCCACTCGCCGGCGCGAAGGCTTTGTCTTTTGTTGTTTCAATCAACGCCGCGCAAGATCAGGCCACAGATGTTCGACGTCTGGATGCGGCTCCTACGCCGGGTCCCCGGCAGCGTCCTGTGGCTTGTCGCGCGATAGCCCCGACGGCAGATGACAATCTCAGCCGTGAGGCCGCCGTAAGCGGCGTCGCCCCCGAGCGGCTGATCTTTGCGGCGCGGGTCGCCAGCAGCGAATACCTGGCGCGCTACAAACTCGCCGGACTGTTTTTGGATACCCTCCCCTACAACGGGCATGCCACCGCCAGCGATGCGCTACGCGCCGGATTGCCGCTCATAACCTGCGTAGGGTCGAGCTTCGCTGGCCGCGTGGCTGCAAGCCTGCTCAGGCCGTCGGGCTGCCGGAGCTCATCACGCACGTCACTCGACGATTACGAGGCGCTGGCCGTGAGGCTCGCCGAGGAGCCAGACCGAGCTCAAGCGTCTCGGCAACAGGCTGGTCGCCAATTGTGCCACACGCGCTCTTTCGACACGGATCGCTTCCGGCCGCAACATCGAGGCGGCGTACCTGGAATGCATCGGCGCCAGCGGGCGCGGGGGAACCCCCTGCCGACTTTTCGGTCCAGCGGCAACCTAAGCGACAGAAGGCGCGTCAGTTCGCCGACCTGCTTGTCAAGCCGTCTGAAAAAGGACTTGTGAATCGAAGCGGCGGGACGGGCCGACCGGGTGCGTTACCGGCCATCGGCGCGGTGTAGCCGGCGCCCGATCACCGCTGGCCGCGGGAGGCCGCTGGCGCACCGGCGGCGCCCCGAGCGCAGCCGGGGGTCATCGTCATCGGGACCGAGAGGCCCATGCGGCCCTGGGGGGCAGGCTCGCCGAGGGCGTCGGCGCCGTGGCCGGAAGAGGCCGATGGCGGGCACCGTGGCATCGCGCGACGGTCCGGGTAGGGTCTGGGGCGGCTTGCGCGGGCTCGCGGCCACGGGGCTTGGAACGCAGCGGCCGCCCTCTGCGGAAGACTCGCCGGCGGGACACGGGCGTCCGCACGCCTTGTCGGGTTGACCATGCAGAAGGCTCAGCAGCACCTGATCGGGTTCTTCGACCGGCAAGCTCGCGTTCACTCGTTCCGTGAACGTCTTCATCGCCCGCTTCGTTGAGGTCGTCCAAGCGCCATGGATTTCCCCATCATAACAGCCCACGCGGCGCAGCTCCTTCTGCAACTCTCGGGCGAGCGGCGCGATCGGTTGCGAGCGCGCCGGCCTTGGGTGCCGGGGCAACCGCGAGCCGAAGGTTGGGATGGTTGGACGGGGAGACGTGACCACAGCGGGTGCGGACAGGCTGGTTTGGCTGCCCTCGGTGGCAGGGGCTGCGGGCGTAAAGGGCAGGCCTGCGGTTGCGGACGGAACCGGGGCACGGGGAGATCGATCGGCGGTGGGCTCGGTCTTGCTAAGGGCTGGCTGGGTCAGCCGAAAATCAAAATCATCGTTGCCTGAGACAGAGGGTTTGCTCGTGGGCAACGCGACGTAGGCTGTAACACCCAGGCCTGCCAAGACCAATAGGACGCCACTCGCCTTACCCATGACCAGCTCCGGTACGCACTACAGCTAAAGAGCCTGTTACGCGTCCAAACCCATTCCACGTCCAAAACAACAAAACCAAATTGAGCTGAGCACTCCCACCTGCGCGAGCGCCCTTAAAACGCGCTGCTCAAAGTCCAGAGTTCCCTGGCATCTCTGAGCAAGTGAGATTCGCAGGGTTTGATGATCGTTTGTGGCCAGCGGTCTGTCCTTCGGTTGCTCGACCCGGATGTCGACGTGTGGATAGTGGCGTCGGTTACCGGATTGTACTATGGACCCTAGTCGGACAATTTCTTCAACAGGATTGTACAATAAGTGGTGTTAACCGTGCATATTTTCGTGGCAGATGCGCCACAATCCGAGGCTAATTGCCCCGTCATCACCGCCGGATTGTTTGCAGTTAACGATTTACTCGCGCCTAACTCTGGTCCACTTGTCACGGTCGTGCGGCAGGGCCTTTCTTCAGGTCGATGGCCGGTCTCATGCAACCCGGTTGGTGTTTTGCCGAGGTTGAGGGGCAGGCAGCAGGGGCAAGCCCGGCGCCTTCCTTTGGAAGCCGCACTGGTTCTCGCGTAGGTCACCTAGTCAGCGTTGCGTCAGGTGTATCGCGTCCGGTTCTCGGCGCCTGCGCACTCGCGCGTGCGTGCGTCGCGGCCCGGACACGGAGCAGACGCCGGGCGCGCGTGTGCTTCCTGCTTCAACGCAATAACGCGGAGACAGATATGAACGGGGCATTGATGAAAGCGGCCAGTCGCTTCACCATCGCCGCCGCTTTTGGACTTGTCCTGGGCGTGAGCTCCGCCCAGGCGGCCGATCTTGGCGGCAATTGCTGTGCAGACTTAGAGGAACGTATAGCCGATCTCGAAGCAACGACTGCTCGCAAGGGCAATCGTAAGATGTCACTAACGATTACCGGTCAAGTCCATCGCATGACCCTGTGGTATGATGACGGTCATCGCAGCGATACCTACTACGGCATCGACAACGCCAACTCATCGTCGCGCTTCGAGCTTCACCGGTACTGCCAAAGGTGACCCCGACCGATGTCGATGGGCTTCGATATCACAATCGAAATCGAGGCCGGCGGCACCTCATCGAAGCTGAGCCAGTTCGATGAGGACGGCGAAGCTCGGTGGCCAGATCAACGGTGGCTTCGGCGCGTCCTTTAACGCCGCCAACGTCGATTCGTACCCTTCGGCGATGCCCGGCGCGCGGCATGGTGGATCGAAGACGCCAGGCTCGGCCGCTTGACGGTTGGTCGCTATGAAAGCGCTGGTGCAATCACCACGATCGACCTCGCCGGTATCGGTGCGGGCGCCAGTGCCTCTGTGATCCTGGTCAATGGCGGTTTCTGATCTGGGGTCCCCAGGGACAATACTTGGCCACCACGTTCGGCAATATCGGCGATCCGGCCGCCAACCAGGGTCGAACAGAGTTGATTCGGTGGGATAGCCCGACCTGGCGGGGTTTCATCCTGTCGGCGTCGATCGGCGAAGCCGGTGACTACTGGGGTGTGATGCTGCGTTATGCCAATGAGTTCAATGGCGTGCGGGTGGCAGCCGGTATCGGTTACGAGGATGCGACCGATGGGTTTACGGCGAACTCCTGCGTTCCCATTGCCAACATTGCCTTTGCTCCCGCCCCGGGCCTGGGCAGTCGGCGGCGTGCGTCAATCTCCCGGCGCCGGCCCGGCGAACTTGGTTGACAACGGCGCAGGGTCACGGCCTGGGGCGCCGGTCTGTCGCTCTTACACGTGCCGTCTGGCTTGTTTGCCCAGGGGCACTACATGGTGGCGAACTACGATGACCCGCGGGCACCCTGACCCAGACGACCACGTATTGGGGGCAAGTCTTGGGGCACAGGGACTCATGCAATGGGCTGATCCAGAGCCGGCATCACCAAGAACTGGTTCGGGCTTGGTAATACGGCCCTTTACGCTGAGTACTCCCGCAACAACGACTGGGGTGCGGGCGTTGGTAATGGTCGCAATTTCAGCGCTGCAACCATCCCTGGCGCGGTGTCGGTGAATGGCGTGACCGACACCAACATGGAACGTATGGGGCCTTGGCGTGACGCCAGAACCTCGACGCGGCTGCAACCGAGCTGTACTTGGGCTGGCGGCACTTCGACCCGAAATTATCTGTAGGGGCAACGCTACATGCCCTTGGAGCTTGTGCCGGTACTGGTTTCGGCGCTTCCAAGAACCTGGGAACCGACAGCTTCGACGCCGTCATCGGTGGTGCCCGCGTGAAGTTCTGATCACCAGCTACAGGTCGACAACTCAAGGAGAGCCGTCCCGCACACGGGCGGCTCTTCGCATGTTGGCGGCGAGCCGCCATGGGAATAAACCCCGGTGTTGCACTCGGCAATATGGCCTTAAGGGCACAGGTCCACGGCGAATGCGGAAAAATGATATTCGGCGCAGTGGAAACACAATCGTTTTCGAGTATAGCACACCATGCGGACCAGATATCGAGATCGGCGGGGTTGTGGCGATGAGGCTGGTGCCTCTTTGGTCGTGGTGGCCGGGCGCGTTGGGGCTGCTGTCGCATGCCCGTGGCGGATTCAGGAGGCGACGGTCGGGGGTGGTGAAAAGCCGGCGGCGCGGACAAGCCGCGCCGGCAGAGCCCAAAAGCGGCACGCCGCCGGGCGCGAGGCTCCCCTCAGATGTGACGCCTGCCCGGACGTGTCGGCGGGCAGAATACGGGGACCGGGGTCGCGGGATCCCCGGCATCGGCACGGTCGGCGTCTCGAAACTGCGTTTCACGGCGGAGCTGCCTCTATGGCGCCGCCGCCGAGCAAGGGACGCATCCGTGGATCGGGTACCACGAACAGAACGATCTGCTGCCAGATCCTGTATTGGTACGATTAAACACCGCTTTTAAGGCGGCTCAGGCCGAAGCGATCGGGATTCCCGGGGAGCGCCGCGGCGCTCTACGCTGTGTACCTACGCACTTCATGGGAAGAGGCCCATGACTGAGCCGAACACGCGAAACTGCGCACCCTTCTGCCCGCCGCCGCGGTGCATTTCACCGCGCTGGGCGTGGTGTGTGCGCTCATGGCCCTGCGCGCGGCCCTTGCCGAGGATTGGCAGGAGCTCTTCGTGTGGCTGGGGATCGCGCTCATTGATCGACGGCTTCGATGGCACCTTGGCGCGCCTGACCAAGATCGGCACAGGTGTTGCCGCTTCTCAGGCAGAACACCTCGATCTCATCATCGACTATTTGACCTATGTGTTCGTGCCGGCGCTTGCCCTTTTTGTTCGGCGGCTTCCTCGATGGCAGCTTCAGTGTGCTGCTGGTCGCGCTGATCTTGTTGTCCTCGCTGTTTCATTTTTCCGATACGGAAAGTAAGACGCCGGACTATTGTTTTGTTAGCTTTCCGCCCTGTGGAATGTCGTGGCTTTATGCCTTTGCGTTGGGGCTGCCGTCCTGGCTCGCGCCCTCGTGGTGATCGGCTTGATCGTCCTCACCTTCGTGCCTGGAAATGGGCGCATCCGATGCACCCCTTGTTGCGGCCGGTCACGCTGTTGGTGCTGGCGGCCTGGTTCGGCGCGGCTGCGCTTACGGTGTGGAACGGTTTCCGGCAGCGCCCGCGCTCCAGGGCGTCTTGATCTTTGCCGCTGCCTATGTTTGGGCTCGATGCTCTTTCGCGAGCCTCGCGCGCTGACAGCCCGCTGCGACAATGGGCCAGGGCGGCCACCGGGCGCGTTAACCCTTGGCGCTGATTGATATTGCGGTGCCACAAAGCTGACACCTTGCGGTTTGAGAAGGCCAACTGCAAGCATTGATGTTCCAATAAGTTTAAGGGGGAATGATGCGTGTGGGATGATTGCAGCTGCGTTTGTGGTGTGTGCGGCGCAAGGCGTTTGTGGCCGCCGAGGTCGATACGGCTGGCCATGTCCTACGCAAGATTAGTATCGGGACGGACGATTGAACGAATGCGCCCCCTGGGTGGACTACCCATCAGCTATCGCATCGATGGCACGATGCGGAGCAAGGCGGAAAACCTTGCCGCCTATACCGGTCGACGCAGGATAGTGGCATATGGTGGATTGCAGCCAACAAGCTCTGTCAGCGCTGGCGAGAGATGGTTGGACGGCAAGCCCCTATTGCTTCACGCTGCAACAACAGGGCCGGGCCGTGCAATGGACACCGCAACGACGGTCTGACGGGAACGGCAACGATTAGGCGCTAGTCTCGGGCCGGGGGCGCGAAGGACCAAACCCGCCTGCCGGCGTTCCGACGGGAATGTCTGAGCCCGCTCAACGCGTGAGCTAAGGTGGATCTGGCCAAGCCATGATCAAGGACGTTTCTGAGGTTGCCGGGCTCGATCTCGGCATCATTGGCAATTGCCGCCGCGGCGGCCCCTTCTCAACGCGGCGGGTCGCATTCTGTGGTGGTGTTTCCACGCTTCGACGCCGATCCGGTGTTCTCACGCGCCTGTTGGCGGGCAAGGAAGAAGGGCTTTTGCGAGGTCGCGCTCGAAGGCGTGGTGTCGGCAACCGCCGCCTATGTGCTGCCACGACAGCCATTGTCGAGACCATCCTCAAGGATGCGCAGGGCAACGCCCTGCGCATCACCGACTATTCCCCGCGCTTCCGCCGCTTCGAGCGCGTGTTCAACCCGCCGCAAATCTTCCGGCGCAGCAATACGTAGTA
>ERZ1370068.1964-contig-11922_pt1 | contig 81280 bp, 115 predicted proteins | sample MGYA00561227_ERZ1370068 | MGnify/ENA primary metagenome ERZ1370068 (study PRJEB38410, sample SAMEA6850437) | metagenome | study: Metagenomic assessment of the ecological functions of the soil: analysis of the soil microbiota associated with the...
GCAGGTGGTGGTGTCGTCGAAGCAGTGGCAGTCCGCCGAGGGCGGCGGCCCGTTCCTGTTCATCCAGGCGCTGCTGCGCACATCCACCGTGCCGACCTATCTGCGCGACGACTGGTACCGCGACTGGGGCTGGATCGAGCGCTACGACCGAGTCGTGCCCGCGTCGGTTGCGCCCAACGCCGTCATCGACCAGGGCTCGGCGCGGGTGTTCGGCTGGAGCCGCAACGGACCGATCAGGGCACTGCCATGACGGCGTGCCGACGATCATCGAGCAGCCGAGGACGCGGCGCGCGATGTCAAGGTCGCCCGGTGGGTGGCGACGATCGCGAGGCCTCATCGGCTTCGTGCTGTCGGTCGCCACGCCGCTGCTGCGCCGGTCGTGCAGACGCACGGCGACGCTGAACTGGCCGCAGAACGGTCAGCTCAACAACGTTACCGCGCCGCTGATTTCGCAGGTGCCGGTGAGCATGACGGTGACGGTGCCGTGCGACGTGATCCGCTCGATGCCGCCCGCGCGGAGGGCTGGTGCTGAGCACCGCGCCGAAGGACGGCAAGCAGGCGGCGCTGCAGTGCGCTGTTCGTCAACGTCAACAGCCAGCGTGTCGACATCACCGACCGCAACGTCGTGGTGGCCAGCGTGCCGCGGGCGCGGGTGGCTGGCGCCCGGGTGTCAACGCATCGAGATCACGTCGTCGGAGGCAGGCACCTTCGCCACCTTCGTCGGGCTCACCGATCCGACGACGGGCTCAGAACAGCGGACCGGCTTCCCGACCCGAACCTGCGCCCGGCGATCGTCGGCATCTTCACCGACCTGACCGGGCCGGCGCCGCCCGGACTGAGCGCTGTCGGCCGTCATCGACACCCGGTTCTCCACCAAGCCAACGCGCGCTGAAGCTGGCCGCGATGGTGCTGGCGCATCATCTCGACGATCGTCGCGCTGGTCGCGCTGTGGCGGCTGGACCGGCTCGACGGCCGCCGGATGCAGCGGTGGATTCCCGCAGCGCTGGCGCACGTTCTCCGCCACCGACGTCGTCGTGATCGGCGGCTTCCTGCTATGGCATGTCATCGGCGCCAACTCGTCGGACGACGGCTACATCCTCGGCATGGCCCGCGTCGCCGGCCACGCCGGCTACATGTCGAACTACTTCCGCTGGTTCGGCAGTCCCGAGGACCCGTTCGGCTGGTACTACAACCTGCTGGCGTTGATGACCGGCGTCAGCGACGCGAGCATCTGGATGCGGCTGCCCGACCTGGTGTGCGGGATCGTGTGCTGGCTCTTGCTGTCTCGCGAAGTGCTGCCACGGCTCGGGCCTGCGGTCGCGGCGAGCAAGCCCGCGCTGTGGGCGGCAGGCCTGGTGCTGCTGGCGGCGTGGATGCCGTTCAACAACGGCCTGCGGCCCGAGGGACAGATCGCCACCGGCGCGCTGATCACCTACGTGCTGATCGAGCGGGCGATCATCTCGGGCCGGCATGACGCCCGGCGGCGCTCGCGATCCTGACCGCCGCGTTCACGTTCGGCATCCAGCCGACCGGATCTGATCGCGGTCGCTGCGCTGCTGGCCGGCGGCCGGCCGATTCTGCGAATCCTGGTGCAGCGGCACCGCATCGTCGGCACCTGGCCGCTGGTCGCTGCCGCTGCTGGCGGCGGGCACGGTCAGTGCTGACCGTGGTGTTCGCCGATCAGACATTGGCAACGGTGTTGGAGGCCACCAGGATTCGCACGGCGATCGGGCCCAGCCAGCAGTGGTACACCGGAGAACCTGCGCTACTACTACCTGATCCTGCCGACGCGTCGACGGATCGCGTGTCGCGGCGAGTTCGGTTTCCTGATCACCGCGCTGTGCGCTGTTCACGGCGATGTTCATCATGTTGCGGCGCAAGCGTGTTCCCGGGGTGGCCGCGCGGCCCGGTGTGGCGCGCTGATGGGCGTCATCTTCGGCACCATGTTCTTCCTGATGTTCACCCCACCAAGTGGGTGCATCACTTCGGACTGTTCGCAGCGGTAGGCGCGGCGATGGCGGCGGTGGCCACGGTGCTGGTGTCGCCGGCGGTGATGCGCTGGTCGCGCAACCGGATGGCGTTCCTCGCCGCGCGTGTTCTTCACGCTGGCGTTGTGCTTCGCCACCACCAACGGCTGGTGGTACGTGTCGAGCTATGGCGTGCCGTTCAGCAACGCGATGCCGAAGATCGCCGGAGTCACCGTCAGCTTCGATCTTCTTCATCGCTGTTCGCGATCACCGCGATCTACGCGACCTGGCTGCACTTCGCGTCGCGTGACCACGGCGAGGGCCGCATTGCGCCGTGCGTTGACCGCCGCGCCCATCCCACTGGCCGCAGGCTTCATGGTGGTGGTCTTCGTCGGGTCGATGGTGGCCGGCATCGGTGCGCCAGTACCCGACCTACTCCAACGCGTGGGCCAATCTGCGCGCGTTCACCGGCGGCTGCGGGCTGGCCGACGACGTGCTCGTCGAACCCGACACCAACGACGGCTTCCTGACGCCGCTGCCCGGCAACTACGGTCCGCTGGGCCCGCTCGGCGGCGTCGGGCCGGTGGGCTTCACCCCAACGGTGTGCCGGAAAAGATTGTCGCCGAGACGATCCGGATGAACCTGCCGATGCCGGGCACCGACTACGACTGGGACGCAGCCCATCAAGCTCCAAGACGCCCGGCGTCAACGGCTCGACGGTGCCGCTGCCGTACGGCCTTGACCCCGCGCGGGTTCCGTTGGCGGGCACGTACGTCGAGGGTCCCGCAACAGCAGAGCACGGTTGGCCTCGGCGTGGTATCAACTGCCGCGACCGGACGACGCGCATCCTCTGTGGTCATCACTGCCGCCGGGCACCATCACCGGCGACAGCGTGTTCAACGGGCGACACCGACGGTCAGAAGGTCGAACTGGAGTACGCGACGCCCCGGCCCGGACGGCGCCCGGTTCCCGCGCGGCAGGCTGGTGCCCTACGACCTCGGGCCGATCCCGTCGTGGCGCAACCTGCGATTCCCGCGCGCCCAGATACCTGCCGACGCGGTCGCGGTGCGGGTTGTCGCCGAGGATCTGTCGCTGACACGGCGACTGGATCGCCGTCACGCCACCGCGGGTGCCCGAACTGCGGTCGGTGCAGGAGTATGTCGGCTCGGATCAGCCCGTGCTGATGGACTGGGCTGTGGACCTTGCGTTCCGTGCCAGCAGCCGATGCTGCACGCCAACGGCGTGACGGAGGTTCCGAAGTTCCGGATCACGCCGGACTACAACGCCAAGCGCAGGACACCGACACCTGGGAGGACGGGCCTCAACGGCGGCCTGCTGGGCATCACCGACCTGCTGTTGCGGGCACACGTGATGGCGACGTACCTGTCGCAACGACTGGGGTCGCGACTGGGGCTCGCTGCGCAAGTTCGACACCATCGTCGATGCCCAACCCGGCGCACGTTCGACTTCGGCACCGCCACGCACAGCGGGCTGTACAGCCCCGGCAAGATCCGCATCGGACCCTAAGTGGCGGAACGCGGCTCGGTTCGGGCAGCCCGGCGCTGGCCCGCCGACGGCGCGTGTGCTGGCGTGACTCATCTTCGAGATCGTCGGTGCTGTGGCTGGACGCCGGGTAGCCCGCGGCGTTCGTTGGCGACCTGACGCACTGCCCGATCCAGCTGCATCGACCGACGGATCCGTCCGCGTTCGACGAGGACTTCGCGGCCGGCGTGGTGCAGGACCGTCCACTGTGCCGACTTGAGCTGGACATGTCGCTGAAAGGTAGGTATTGCCAGGCGTGTTAGCGACAATGCTCAGCCAGGGGGCCGGCTGCAATCAGCCATGCTGCCGCCCGCCGCGCGCCGGCCTACTGCGCGCGCTGAGGCAGGTGCACCTTGGCCTCGTCGTAACCGAAGCTGCCTCAGGCACCTCGGCCGAGGCGTACGCGAGAGCGGCCAGCACCCCGGTCTCAAACGTCGCGAGACGACAACAGCTCTCAACGGGATCGGACCCCCCTCGTCGAACAGTCGCATGCCCTTGCCGACCACGATCGGGTGCACCAGCAGGCGCTGTTCAGTCGAGCAGGCGGCCAGCACGCTGGCGGACTGCACCGACACAGACCTTGCCTCATCCCGCGATGTCGCCGCCGAGGTTCAGTTCCTTCCAGCGCGGTCACCGCCTCGGCGAGGTCGCCCTTTGAGCTGCTCGGAGTTGCGCCACGTGAACTCCAGGCTCTGGCGTGACTTACCACGATCTTGCGGGTGTCGCCGAGTCTCTGGCGAACTCCGCGTCCTCGATCGCCGCCGGCCTCGCGGTCCGGCCGCGCGCCGGCTGAAGCTGTCAGGTGCTGCGGCTGAGCAGGCCGGTGTCCGCCGCCCCGGAGCTGGGGCCAGTATCGACTGCGGCGCCCATTTCGTCGTTGAAGTACAGGAAGTGCCATTGGTCGGGCGCCTCACCACGCCGTCGAGCGGGCACGAACAGGCTGGCGGTGATCTTCCCCATGGCGGTGCGCTCCTGTGGTGTCAGGTCTCTAGCAGCGTCAGACATGCGCGACGCCAGAAACTCATCGCGGGCGCGGATGCCGCGCTACCGCGACGGTGTCGTTGAGCCGCCAGGGGTTAGCTCTGGCAGAATGTCGCCAGTGGCAGTCCAGGTGCGGCTAGATCGGTACCGCGCCCATGCCCACAGAACCAGGTCGGACGATCCGGTTCCAAGATTCTGCGTACATCCTGTGCGTTCGGGCGTGCCGGTGGCGGTTATCGCGGGACATGATGAGAACCGCGCGGCCAGACGGCAGACCAGATCATCGGCGTTACCGTCGATCGGCAGGTAGTGCGCAATCACGCCGGCGCGCCGCCTTCGGTGATACCCGCCGCGCCCAGCGTCGCACAGTTGGCGCCGACGACCACCACCGGCAACGTGATACACCGCCCGGCGATGCTGGGACGTGGGTGGACGGGGCCGATGACGCGTGTGGCCCTGGCTTCTGCCGAGTGGTCGCGCATGCGGTCGAACAGCACGAAACCGACTGCGGCGTACGGCGATCACGACGAGCGCGATGGCTGTCGGGACGATGATGCGCCGTCGCGGCTTGGCCTGCTGCCCGGCATGCCGCGGGCCGGTCGCGGCCGGGGCCAACATGGTTGCGTCGCGCTGCGCGCTTGCTCCCTCGGCGCCGATGTGATGCGCGAGCACGGGCGAAGTCGATACACCGGTCGTACCGATCGTCGGCGCGACTTGGCGAGCGCCTGTCGTCGAAAACCGGCCCGAGGCTGAGCAACTCGGGTCGCCGGGTGCCGATCTGCGGTGGATCTGCGGTGAGGTGCTGGCTGATGACGACCGCCGGGTTGGAGTGCTGGAACGGCGGCGTGCCGGTCAGCAGCTGGAACGCCGTCGCCGCAAGCGCGTACTGGTCGGCGCGTCCGTCGATCTCTTCGCCCTTGAGCTGCTCGGGTGCGGAGTACGCAGACCGTGCCCACCGTCATGTTCGTCCCGGTGAGCGCGCTCGGTTCGCCGATCCGGCGGGCGATCCCGAAGTCGGCCAACATGATCCGCTCGGTCGTCGGCACCAGGGTTGGCCATCAGGATGTTGGCCGGCTTCACGTCGCGGTGCAGCAGCCCACGTTGGTGCGCGTAGTCGAGCGCGTCGGCGACCGCAGTCACTGATCCGCACCACCTCGTCCGGCGGCATCCCGTCCGGATAGCGCTCGGCGAGCAGCGCGCCCGCGTCGGTCCTGCTCGACGTAGTCCATCGAGATCCACAGCTGGCCGTCGACGTCGCCGCGGTCGTGCACCTCGACGATGTGCGGGATGCCACAGCGTGGCGCGATGTCGGCTTCCGGTTGAACCGTTCCGGTACTCGCTTTCCGGCAGACCGACGTCCGACAGCACCTTGAGCGCATCGCGCCGCGGCAGCCGCGGATGCTGGGCCAGATACACCTCGCCCATCCCGCCGCGCGCCCAGCGATCGCAGGATCGTGTACCCTGCGATCACCTCGCCGTCGGCTAGCGGCATGGACGCATCCTCTCGCGGCGGCTTAGATCGGGGTGAGGCCGCGTGCTTGCGCTGCACACGCGCGATCTGCTTGTCCGCGCAGCAGCCGCATGGATTTGCGCAGCAGCAGCCGGGTTTCGTGCGGCTGGATCACCGCGTCGATGAAGCCGCGCTCGGCCGCGATCCACGGGGTCGCCATGTTGAGGTTGTAGCCCTCGATGAAGTCGGCACGGATCTTCTGCACCTCGGGCGCGGTGGGATCCGGGAACCGCTTCACCAGCAAGCTGCGCGGCGCCCTCGGCGCCGATCACCGCGATCCGGGCGGTCGGCCAGGCGAAGTTCAGGTCGGCGGACAGCTGCTTGGAGCCCATCACCGCGTAGGCACCGCCGTAGGACTTGCGGATGGTGATCGTCACCTTCGGCACGTCGGCCTCGACGACGGCGTTGAGGAATCGGCCGCCGCGCTTGATGATGCCGCCCTTCTCCTGCTCGACGCCGGGCATGAAGCCGGGGGTGTCGACGACGAAAACCAGTGGGAGATTGTAGGAGTCGCAGAACCTGATGAAGCGCGCCGCCTTGTCGGACGGCCTCGTTGTCGATCGCGCCCGACAGGTGCATCGGCTGGTTGGCGATCACGCCGACCGGCCGCCCGTCGACGCGCGCGAACGCGGTGATGATCGCCTGGCCCTGCTGCTGCGGCCACGTCGAAGACGTCGCCGTCGTCGAAGATCCGCAGCAGGATCTCGTGCATGTCGTAGGCCATGTTGTCGCTGTCCGGCACGATCGAATCGAGTTCAGGTCGTGCGGCGTGACCTCCGGCTCCAGGCCGGGATTGACGATCGGCGCGTCGTCGAACGTGTTGGCGGGCAGGAAGCTCAGGTAGTCGCGGACGTACTGGAACGCCGCCGCCTCGTCCTCGACCACCTGATGGATGTTGCCGTAGCGGGCCTGCGCGTCGGCGCCGCCGAGCTCGTCGAGACTGAACGTCCTCGCCGGTGACGTCCTTGATGACATCGGGCCCGGTGACGAACATGTAGCCCTGATCGCGCACCGCCACCACCAGATCGGTCTGGATCGGCGAATACACCGCTCCGCCAGCGCACTTGCCGAGGATGATGGAGACCTCCGGGACCAGGCCGCGCAGCAGCTCGTGGCGGCGGCCCAGTTCGGCGTACCACGCCAGCGAAGTCACCGCGTCCTGGATGCGGGCGCCTGCCGAGTCGTTGATGCCGATGATCGGGCAGCCGACCATCGCCACCCACTCCATCAGCCTGGCGACCTTGCGGCCGAACATCTCTGCCGACCGAGCCCTGGAACACCGTCTGGTCGTGGCTGAAGACGCCGACCGGGCGGCCGTTGATGGTGCCGTGGCTCGGTGACCACGCCGTCGCCGAACAGCGCGTCGGGATCACCGGCGTCTTGCACAGCGCACCGATCTCAGGAAGCTGCCGGGGTCGATCAGCGCATTGATGCGTGCGCGGGCGCTGGGGATGCCCTTCTTCGTCCCGCTTGGCGACGGCCTTCTCACCGCCGGGTTCCTTGGCCAGCTCGAGCTTCTCGCGGAGTTCGGCGAGCTTCGTCGCGCAGTGGTGGTGGGCGATGGTTCTGCGGTCACTTCGCCTGCTTCTCCTCAGCGCTCGATGCCGGTTGATCGCCTCGCTCATATGCGCGCCGACCTTCGCAATGTACGGCTCGTCGATCGCCTGGATGTGCTCGCCCCCGATCGGCACGACCTCCAGCTCAGAGACGAACTCGCCCCAGCCGCCGTCGGGCTTGCGGGTGGCGTAGCGCGGCTCGAAGAAGATCGCGTCGTCGTGGTAGCGGTCAGGCCATGTACCAGCGTGACGTGCCCGTCGTACGGCTCGATCTTCGGCGGTGTCGATCACGCGCGTTGTCAGGTAGGACGTGCGCTGGTGCTCGATGATGCCGCCGGGGATCTGCACGCCGCTGCTGCCTTGACCGCGTCGAGCACGAACTGCACCTGGCCCCTCGTCGTCGAGGTTCTCGAGCTGCTCGTACGGGATCGGCGGGACCTGGACGTTGAAGCGTCCGCTCGGCGAAGCGGGCGTAGCGGTCCCAGCGCGGCGCGGGTCTCCTCCTTGGTCTGCGGGACCTCCTCGCCGGCGCGCACCGCGTCGATCAGCCCGACGAACCGCACGTCGGCGCCCGCGCTCGCAGGCCGATCGCGCAGGCGTAGGCCAGCACGCCACCCAGCGACCAGCCGGCCAGGATGAACGGACCGTCGCCCTGCATCTCCAGCAGCTTCGGCACGTACTCGGCGGCGCGCTCCTCGACGGAGCCCTCGACCCGCTCGATGCCGTACATCGGGGTGTCCGGCGGCAGCCGCGCTTCCAGCAGCGGTTCGTACACCACCGGTCGAGCCACCCGCCGGGTGGAACACGAACACCGGGATCCTGCTGGAACCCGCTGACCGTCTGACGGGCGCGCGCAGCGTCCGCACGAGATCCGTCGATCTCACCGGCTTCGAGGTGCTCGCGCACCACGGTCGCCAGCGCCTCGATGGTCGGCGGCGGTCTTGACGTCCTCGGCGGTGATCGGTGCCCTCGGCGCGTTCCGAAGCCGCTGCGCCATCTTCTCGGCGGTCGTCGTCGTCGAGTGCAGGCAGGGCGTTGAAGATGCCGCCCGGTGACTTGCCGGTGACGATGGCCCACGTCGCGAACGTGACGCGCTCGGCGGCTTCACGCGGCGGCACGTCGGCGCCCAGCGCCTCGGTGACGCGCCTCCTGCGTCAGCACCTGGGCGGCCATGGCGGCGCCGACGGCTGATCCCCGTTCGGACCTGACGGGTCGGTTGGCGGCGGCGGATGCGGCCCGGCCGCGCGTCGGCGGGCAGCTCGCGTCGCTGTCGGATTGGTCGGCGGCGGCGGAATGTCCACCGGCGGCTTGTGCTTCCGGCTCGGCGTGACCGTCGGTGCGGTGCCCGCCATCATCGCGGCCTGCTCGGCGGCGATCTCCTCGGGCGTCAGCGTCTTCTGGTGCTCGTGCAGCTGCTCGACCTCGTCGCGGTGCTCGATCGCGTACTCGATCAGCTTCTCGACGGCGTACAGGTTCGCGTCACGCACCGCGGTCAGCTGGATCGGCGGCAGGTCGAAGTCGTACTCGACGCGGTTCTTGATCCGCACCGCCATCAGCGAGTCGAGGCCCAGCTCGATCAGCGGCACCTCCCACGGCAGGTCCTCGGGCTCGTAGCCCATCGCGCCGCCGACGATCGCGGCCAGCCGATCGTGCACCGTCTCACCGGTGTCCGGCGACCACTTGGCAAAGCCCGCACCGAGATTCGCGCCCTGTGTCAGGTTGTCGCTGCAGGATCTCGGCGTCGTCTGTCTTCCTCGGCGACGGGGGCTGCGCTGCCGTCGACACGCGGCTCGGACCACGGCGCGCCGGCACCACGGCCGTCGGCAGCGCGGCGGCCTGGCCGGCCGCACGCGACGACCGCGTCGTACACCAGCGTGAACGACTCGTCGATGCGGGCGTGCACCTGCACGGTCGCGCCGCCGGGGTGCCGGGTCAGCGTCGTCACCAGCCGGGCGCCGTCGCCGGGCACCGCGCGCTGCTCGAACGCCGTCAGCTTCGCGTCCGGAAGAACCTGCGCCGCAGCGGCTTTCACCAGCGCGCCGAGATCCGCCTCACCCTTCGAGGGCGTACTCCCAGACGTGGCGGCCGTCGGGCGTCGCGACGTGGTTGCCCGGCATCATCACCGAGCTGTCGCCGGTGAATTGCGCGTCCAGCCAGTGCGGCTTGCGGCGGAATCGGGTCGGCGGGATGTTCGCGTAACTCTGCCCGCGGCGAACCGCCGGGGAAATAGCGTGCGGAAGTCCAGATCGTGGCCGTGCACGAACAGCTGCGCCATGGCCGACGTCATCGAGTCGACCTCGTCCTGCTTGCGCGCCAGCGTCGCGATCAGCTGCGCGTCAGTGCAGCCCGGCCGCGGCCGTCGTCAGGCCCACCTGCATCAGCGCCACCGGATTCGGCGCCAGCTCAAGGAAAGTGGTGTGCCCGTTGTCGACGGCGTTGCGGATGCCCTGGGTGAAGTGGACGCTGTGGCGCAGTCCCTTCTTCCAGTAGTCCACGTCGTGGATCGGCTCGCCGCCGGGCCGGATGTAGCTGGCCCTCGTGCACCGTCGAGAAGTAGCCCGTCGTGAGCGGGTGCGGCTCGATGCCCTGCAGTTCGGCCGCCAGCTCGCCGAGCAGCGGGTCCATCTGCTGAGGTGTGGCTGGCGCCCTTGGTCTGGAACTTGCGGGCGAACTTGCCCTCCGACTCGGCGCCGCGCGATGATCGCGTCGACCTGCTCCGGCGGGCCGCCGATGACCGTCTGGGTCGGCGCCGCATACACGCACACCTCGAGGTCCTTGAAGTCGGAGAACACCGTCTTGATCTCGTCGGCGGAGTACTCGACCAGCGCCATCAACCGGATGTACTCGCCGAACAGCATGGCCTCGCCCTCGCCCATCAGGTGGGCGCGGGAGCAGATCGTGCGGGTGGCGTCGGCCAGCGACAGGCCGCCGGCGAAGTACGCCGCAGCGGCCTCGCCGAGCGACTGACCCACCACCGCAGCGGGTTTGGCGCCGTGACGCCTTGAGCAGCTCGCCGAGCGCGATCTGGATCGCGAAGATCACCGTCTGCGTCGTCTCGATGCCGTAGTCCTGCGAGTCGTCGAGGATCAGCTCGACGACCGAGTAGCCCAGCTCGTCCTGAACCAGCGCGTCGACCTTGTTGATCCACTCGGCGAACGTCTCGTTGCGCAGATACAGGCTCTTGGCCATCTTGCGGTGCTGCGCGCCGAAACCGGCCAGCACCCACACCGGTCCGTTGGTGACCGGGCCGTCGGCGGTGAACACGTTCGGGTTCTGCTTGCCCTCGGCCAGCGCCCGCAGGCCCTTGACGGCCTCGTCGTGGTCGTGCGCGAGCACCACCGCGCGGGAGCGGCCGTGGTTGCGCCGCGACAGCGAGCGACCGATCGACTCCAGCGACGACGCCCGGCCCTCCGGGCTGTCGATCCAGTCGGCCAGCTCGGCGGCGGTGGCCTTCTTGCGCGAGGTCAGGAAGCCCGAAACAGCGCAGCGGCACAACAGGAGTTCGGGCTGCCTTCCTCGGCTTCGAGCTCCTCGCGGCGCGACCTCGAGCAGCCGCTTGGCCTCGTCGGTCAGCCCGGGCAGTTCGTGGTTCGTCGTCCGTGGCGTGTGGACAGCGTCGCAGACTCGTCGTGCATCGTCGTCGTCGTGGATGAACTCGCCGTACTCGTCCATCCGCACGCCGCCGACGTATACGGCGTCGGCGCTCGGACTGCTTGGACTTCTCGCGTCGCGGCTCCGGGTTCCGGTTCCAGGCTCAACGAGATCCGACGGCAGCACCTCGCGCAGCACCAGGTGGGCGTTGGCGCCACCGAAGCCGAAGCCGGACACACCGGTGATCGCGTGCCCGCTGTAGCGCGGCCAGTCGGTGACGGTGTCCGCGACCTTGAAGTGCACCGCGTCGAAGTCGATGTACGGGTTGGGCCCGGTGTAGTTGATCGACGGCGGGATCTTGTCGTTCTTGAGCGCCAGCGCCATCTTCGCCAGGCTGGCCGCGCCTGCGGCCGACTCCAGGTGTCCACAGTTGATTTCACCGCACCGAGCAGGGCAGGCTTGTCGGCGGCACGCCCCCTGCCGACGACGCGGCCGAGCGCGTCGGCCTCGATCGGATCGCCGAGGATGGTGCCGGTGCCGTGCGCCTCGATGTAGTCGACGTCGCGCGGGTTGATGCCCGCGTCCTTGTACGCCTTGCGCAGCACCTCGGCCTGCGCGTCGGGTTCGGCGCCAGCAGGCCGTTGGACCGGCCGTCGTGGTTGACCGCGCTGCCCGCGATGACGGCGATGATCTCGTCGCCGTCGCGCCGGGCGTCGGCGACGCCGCTTGAGCACCAGCATGCCGCCACCCTCGGAGCGGGCGTAGCCGTCGGCGTCCTGGGAGAACGACTTGATCCGGCCGTCGGGCGCGAGCACGCCGCCGACCTCGTCGAAGCCGACCGTCACCAGCGGCGTGATCAACGCGTTCACGCCGCCGACGATCGCGACATCGGCCTCGCGTGGCCGCAGGGCCTGCACGCCCTGGTGCGCCGCGACCAGCGAGCTCGAGCACGCGGTGTCGATGGCCACCGACGGGCCGCGAAGTCATAGAAGTAGGACACCCGGTTGGCGATGATCGAACTCGCGGTGCCGGTGATCGCGTACGGGTGGGCGATCGGACGGGTCGGACATCGCCAGGAAGCTGTAGTCGTTGAGTGGAGCTGCCGATGTAGACGCCGACGCTCTCACCGCGCAGGCTCGACGCCGGGATGCGGGCGTGTTCCAGCGCCTCCCAGGTCAGTTCGAGCGCCATCCGCTGCTGCGGATCGATGTTGTCGGCCTCCATCTTCGACAGCGCGAAGAACTCGGCGTCGAAGCCCTTGATGTCGGACAGGTAGCCGCCGCGGGTGCGGGCCTTGGCGACCCGCTCGGCGATGCGCGGCTCGTCGAGGAACTCCTCCCAGCGCCCCTCCGGCAGATCGGTGATCGCGTCGCGGCCCTCGAGCAGCGCCCGCCATGTCTCGTCGGGGGTGTTCATGTCGCCGGGGAAGCGGGTGGCGATGCCCACGATCGCTATGTTCGCGATGTCCTCATCGACGATCGCGCGACCAGTCGTCGTCGTCGCCGGTGTCCTCGATCTCCGGCTCGCCCTCGACGATGACGGTCGCCAGCGACTCGATGGTCGGATGGCGGAACGCCACGGTCGCGGTCAGCGTCACGCCGGTGAGGTCCTCGATGTCGCTGGCCATCGCGACAGCGTCACGTGACGACAGGCCGAGCTCGACCATCGGCGTGGAGTCGTTGATCGCATCGGGCGGACTGGCCGGTGGCGTTGGCGATCCAGTTGCGCAGCCACTCGCGCATCTCGGCGACGGTCATGTCGGTGCGTGCCGGCGCGACGGCGCCTTCCGGCGCGAGCTGGACCTCGTCGCCAGCGGGTTGCGAATCGTCGTTGTGCGTCAGCCATGTTCAAGTCACCTCGCGATCGACTCGGCGACCGTCGGCCGCCGGTGTCGTGTCGTCAGGCGAGTACAGCGTTAGTCCGTCTCGTCGGGGAAGGCGTTGGCCACCTTGCCAGCTGCGCAGGCTGCCGTCGAGATACGCAGTGCGGCAGGCGCGGCGGCCGATCTTGCCGCTGGACGTCCGCGGGATCGCACCCGCGGCGGTCAGCAGGCACGTCGCGCACCGTCACGCCGTGGCGCACCGCGATGGCGGCGCGGATGTCGTCGGCGATCGGGCCCATCGTCGAGCTTGTGCGCGCCGGGTGCGCGCTCGCCGACGATCACCAGCTGCTCGGAGGTGTCGTCGGGGTCGCGCTTGAGACCGGCGTGCGCGTTCTCGAACACCTCGTCGGGCAGCTGGTTGGCGGGCACCGAGAACGCCGCGACGATATCCGACCCGCAGCGCCTTCGTCGACTCCTGCGCCGAGTACTCGAGGTCCTGCGGGTAGTGGTTGCGGCCGTCGATGATCACCAGGTCCTTGACGCGGCCGGTGATGAAGAGCTCGCCGTCGTGGTAGGCGCCGAGGTCACCGGTGCGCACCCACGGTCGCGTCGTCGGTCGCGCCCTCGGCGTGCGACGGGTTGGTCCGCGACTTGAGGATGTTCTGGAAAGTCGCGCGCGGTCTCCTCGGTCTTGCCCCAGTAGCCGGTGCCCATGTTCTGGCCGCTGATCCAGATCTCGCCGATCTGCCCGTCGGGCAGCTCGGTGGCGGTGCTCGTAGTCGACGATCGCGGCCCACTCAGCGATGCCGACCTTGCCCGCGCCGGCCTGCGCGCACGGCACTCGGCGAATCGGCGGGCACCTCGACGAAGCGTGCCGGTGTTCAACGCGTCGCGGTCGACGTAGACGATCCTCGGGTGGCGTCCATCGGAGTGGTCGACACGAACAGCGTCGCCTCGGCCAGGCCGTAGGACGGCTTGATGGCCTGCGGCTTGAAGCCGTACGGAGCGAACGCCTCGTTGAACCTGCGCACCGTGGCGGCCGAGATCGGCTCGCTGCCGTTGAGGATCGCACTTGACGTACGGACAGGTCCAGCGGCGGCTCGCCGTCCTTGGGCAGCCCGCGCGCAGCGGCGTGGTCGAACGCGAAGTTCGGGCGCCACCGAGATGACGCCGCCGGTGTCGTCGTGGCCTTGCGGGCCATCTCCGCGGATCCAGCGGCTGGGCCTGCGGACGAACGCCGCCGGGGTCATGAAGCGTGACGTAGTGGCCGATCATCGGCGCCAGCATGCCGTGATCAGACCCATGTCGTGGAAGAACGGCAGCCACGGACACGCCGCGGTCGCCTTCCTCGCCGTCGAGCGCCTCGATGATCTGGACGACGTTGGTGGCCAGGTTGAGGTGGGTGATCTGCACGCCGGTCGGGATGCGGGTCGACCCGGAGGTGTACTGCAGATAGGCGATGGTGTCGACGGTCGACGTCGACCTGCTCCCAGGTGGCGCCGACCTCGTCGGGCACCGCGTCGACGGCGATGACGCGCGGACGCTCCTTGGCCGGCCTGCTGCGGAAGAACTTGCGCACGCCCTCGGCCGACTCGGTGGTGGTCAGGATCGCCGACGGCTGGCAGTCGTCGAGCACGGCGTGCAGGCGGCCGACGTGGCCGGGCTCGGACGGGTCGAACAGCGGCACCGCGATGCGGCCGGAGTAGAGCGTGCCGAAGAACGCGACGACGTACTCGAGGTTCTGCGGGCAGAGGATCGCCACTCGGTCGCCGGGCTGGGTGACCTGCTGCAGCGCGGGCGCCGACGGCACGGTTGCGCGCGCCGAAGTCGGCCCAGTTCAGCTCGCGCGCGACGCCGTCGCGCTCGGTCGGAGAAGTCCAGGAATCGGTAGGCGAGCTTGTCGCCACGCACCTTGGCCCACTTCTCGACGTGCCGGACCACGCTGCCGTTGTCGGGAAGCCTGATCAGTCCGTCCTTGAGGAACGGGTTGTGGAAGCCCCCATTCTCACTCTCCTGTCGAAGCCACAGTCTCGCGAAGCCGACTCGCTGTGGTACCATGGTCGGGCCGCCGCGGCGCCGAACCGCGCGAACCCAAACCCCGAAGATCGTACCGGTGATAGACGTTCACCGGCCGTTATGCGCTCTGACTCAGGCGTTCAGGCCAACCGTCGGCCACCGCTCTTAGTTTTTCTTAATGTTAGGCGACCGGTCTGTCGCACGCCAAATCAGTCCGGTCACATGTCAGCCATGTTTTGGGTGCGGAGCGTTATCGATCACGTTCTGCGCCCAGCCCAGTGTCCACTGCGTGGCGGGCGCACCGTCGAGATTCCAGAAGTGCGGGCGTGGCGTACATGGCGTGGATCGGCTGACCCGCATTGCCGGCTGAGCACTTCCAGCGTCCTGCGGCAGCTGGGTGATGTTGAACGCCGACTCGGGCGCCGCACAGATCAGGTCGCCCGGTCGCGCAGATCTCGTTGGTGCGGTCGTTCAGCATGCCGAAGCCGCCCGGCCGCGGCCCCGTCATCGTCAGGCCCAGCGCCGACAGCGTCGGCACCTCCTGCAGCGTGATCTCCGCGCCTTGGCCCGTCGGGTTGGGTCCGATGTCCTGACCGACGCTGTCCTGGCGGCGGCCGTCGGCGATCAACGTCACGCCGAGCACCAGATCCTCGTCGACGGGTCCGCGGCCGTTGCCGATGTCGCTGGCGATGTCGCCCGCGATCACCGCGCCCTGCGAGAAGCCGACGAGCACGTAGCTGGTCAGCGGGCAGCGGTTGTTCATGTCCGTCATCGCCTTGACGGCGGCGCGAGTGCCCTCGGCGCGGCTGTCGTTGTAGGACATCTGCTGTCGGCCGACAACGGATTGTGGAACTGCGCGGTGTAGGGGACGGTGTAGATCTCGAGCCGGTCGGTGCCGAACTGCTGCGCGGATCGGGTTGGTGACGTTGAGCAGCAGCGCGATCGGGAACTGGACCGGGTTGAACGGGTCGAGCTGCGGCGAGGACTCCCAGGTGCCCGGGATCGAGATCATCTGCACGTCCGGGCAGCTGGCGTCCTGAAACTCCGGGCGCGGCTTCTTGCCGTCGTCGGCGGCACCGCCGTCGGCGGCACCGCGGTGGGACGGCAGCAGCGGTCTGCGGGGTGTCCGGTCGCCGCAGCACAGACCACACGATCGCCACGATCAACACCACGACGAGGGCCATCGCCCCGGCTGCGACGAGCGCGAGGATGCGGTGGCGTTTCCGCCGACTGGTCTTGTGGCATGTTCTCCTGCTAGCAGAGTTGTGTCGGTTGCGATGCGAATGTAGTCAGCGGTCGCCGAATTCGACCTCATCGATCGGACGGCGCCATCGAACTCAGGTGGGTGTTGCGCACGTCGCTGCGCACCAACGGCACCACGAAGTCCCACACCGCTTGATCGCTCTGCTTGGCGGCGCGGGCCTGACACACATACGACCCGATGCTCAGCGCCAGCAGATCGCTCGACGGCTTCACCCCGGCGGCCTTCGAGCGCGTCGAGATATGCGCGCTGCTGCCCGGTCACGATCATCGCGTTCGAGTCCCCGTTCGGCTGCGGCGGTCCCGGTGGCAGCGCACCGCCTGTCCGTGCGCCGGCTGCGGTCTCGGATGTCGGCAGCCCGACTGGTGGCCATCATGTCGTCGGCGACGGAGCATCCGGTCAGCAGCGCCGCGGAGGAAGCGACCAACAGACGAGGTTGCCGACCACCTTTGCTAGACCGGCCGGTCGCCGTACCGCGTGCTGCACTCCTCCAAGGTACCGGCTGCCCGACGGCAGACCCGGTGACTGAAACCGTGCCTACTTGATGGTGGCGACGAGTTCGCCCGACATCGCCGCCAGCTGTCCTGACCAGCTGCCCCAGTCGTGGTTGCCGCCGTCTGGGGAAGTCGAAGTGCCCGTTGTGGCCGCCGACCGAGCGGTAGTGCTGATAGAACGCCCGGTTGCGTGCCCTGGGCCTGATGTCGCAGTAGCCGATCATCGCGGCGGGATCGCTGCACCGCCAGAGTGGACGGGCTGAACACCCACAGCCGGGTGTTGTTGTCGGCCAGCAGCTGCACGTGCACATTCGGCGTCGTGCCACTTCCACCGGCCCAGCTGTGGCAGACCCCACATGTTGCGGGTGTCCACACCGCCGAACTGCGGCCAGCCCGGCGGTGATGGCGCCGTTGACGATACGTGTTCGACGGGGTGCAGGAAGCCCGACAGCGAGCCGGCGAAGCGGTAGCGGTCGGGTGGAACGTCGCCATGCGTCATCGCGCCGGTAGCCGCCTTGCGCGGCGCCGACGATGCCGTGCCCGCCGGGCGCCAGGCCCTTGTTGGCGGCCAGCCAGTCGGGCAGCTCGTCGGCCAGGAACGTCTCCCACTGCCTGCCGCCGTCCTGCTCCCAGTTGGTGTACATGCTCCACGCGCCGCCCGCCGGCGCGGCCACCGAGATGCCCTTGCCCGCGAGGGTGTTCATCGCGTTGCCCGCCGTCACCCAGTTGCTGACATCCGGTGCGGCGTTGAACGCGTCGAGCAGAACGACCGCGTGCGGGCCGCCGCCCTGGAAGGCGACGGGGATGTCGCGGCCCATCGCCGCCGACGGCACCATCAGCATCTCGACGTCGGCCTTGGCGATCGGCGCCGTACGCGGTCCACAGGCCCGGCGAGCCAGCACCACGGTCAAGATCGCTCGAATCAACCCACGCATCTAGCCCCACCTCACGTTGCGTCGCGCCGCGTGTCCGCCCGCCGCAAGGTAGTGAACCACATCACGGCGACGGGCCGCTCCCGAAATGGCTGACGGCGGCGACCCCGAGAGGATCGCCGCCGTCCGACCTCGTATCTGGTTCGTACCGCTCTAGCCGGCCGCCGATGGCCTGCGACCGCGGCCGCCGCCCACCGCCGGGTGACGGCTGCGGCGTCGCGCCGAGCACCCGCTGGATGTCGGGCTTCATCTGCTGCAGCTGCGAACCCCAGTAGTCCCAGCTGTGCGTGCCGGCTGGACGGGAAGTTGAACACACCGTTCTTACCGCCCGCGGCGATGTAGTTCTCCTGGAACGTCTTGTTCGTCCGCAGCGTGAAGCCCTCGAGGAACTTGCGCGTTGAACAGGTTGCCCGCGCTGATGCCCGCGTTGAGATCCGACGGGCGTGCCGTTACCGCAGTAGACCCAGATGCGGGTGTTGTTGGCGACCAGCTGGCCGATGTTGACCATCGGGTCGTTGCGCTTCCACGCCGGGTCGCTCGACGGGCCCCACATGTCGTCGGCCTTGTAGCCGCCCGCGTCACCCATCGACATGCCGACCAGCATCGGCCACCAGCCCTCGGACAGGTTCAGGAAGCCCGACAGCGACGCCGCGTACTGGAACTGGCTCGGGTGGTAGATCGCCAGCGTCAGCGCGGCCGAACCGGCCATCGACAGACCGACCGCGGCGTTGCGGCTCGGCGTCGACGCCCTTGTTGGCCGCCAGGTAGCGCGGGCAGCTCACTGGTCAGGAACGTCTCCCACTTGTAGGTGTAGCAGCCCGCCTTGCCGCACGCCGGCTTGTACCAGTCGCTGTAGAAGCTGGACTGGCCGCCGACCGGCATGATCACCGACAGGCCGGAGTCGACGTACCACTCGAACGCCGGGGTGTTGATGTCCCAGCCGTTGAAGTCGTCCTGCGCGCGCAGGCCGTCGAGCAGGTAGACGCCGGGCGCGTCTGGCGCCGCCGCTCTGGAACTGAATCTTGATGTCGCGGCCCATCCCCGCGGACGGAACCATCAGATACTCGACCGGCAGACCCGGACGAGAGAAAGCCCCGCAGTCGCCGAGCCGCCGACGACGCCGACGAGGCCGGGCAACACGGCTGCGGCAAGCGCCGCGATCGTGAGCCGGCGCGCCCACGCGCCGCGCATCTTCCCAACGAACTTCATGCTTCTACCTATCCCATCTGTCGTATGCCGCACCCAAGATCCGAGGCCTCCTCGGCGTCGCGTGCCCGTGTAGTCAACCACATCTCCAGGTGATCTCTCTCTCCAGCGTGTGTCCTCCCAGGTCGTCGCTCATCCGTTCAGAGTCGCGATCAGGTCTGGTTTCAGCGCACTGCAGCTGCTGCCCCCAGTACGGCCACGCGTGATTCCCCGCAGGCGGAAACACGAAGGTGGCATTGCTGCCGCCGGCCTTGGCGTAGGCCGTCCTGGAAGTCCTTGTTGCTCTTGGATGGCCATCGACTCCAGGCTGTCGGCGTTGAACGCCTGGTTCGGGTCGGCGCCCTCGTCGAGCGCGGTGGAACCGCCTGGCGCACAGTAGATCCACAGCCTGCGTGCCGTTGGCGACGATGCGCGAGACCTGCTTGATCGGGTCGTTGCGCTTCCACGCTCGCATCCCACGGCGCGCCCCACATGTTGTCCACGTTGTAGCCACCGGCGTCGAGCATCGCGACGCGGATCGCCTGCTGCATGAACAACGCCGACGGGTTGAGGAAGCCCGACAGCGACGCCGCGTAGCTGAACTGCGCCGGGTGGTAGGCCGACAGGATCAGCGCCGCGCCGCCCGACATGGACAGGCCGACAACACCATTGCCCGTCATCGAGATCTGCTTGTTGGCGGCCAGCCACAGCGGAAGCTCGTTGGTGAGGAATGTCTCCCATTTATAGGTATAGGGCTGCTTGTTGAAGCTCGACGGCGAGTACCAGTCGGTGTAGAAGCTGGACTGGCCGCCGACGGGCATCACCACGGAGACACCGGACTCGTAGAACCACTCGAACGCCGGGGTGTTGATGTCCCACCCGTTGTAGTCGTCCTGGGCGCGCAGGCCGTCGAGGAGATACACCGCCCTCTGGCCCGCTCGGGCTCGATGTCGGCGCCGTTGCGCCTCCGGTCGATGTCGGCGCCGCTAGCGCCTCCGGGCTCGATGTCGGCGCCGCTGCGCCTCCGGGGCTCGGATGTCGGCGCCGCTGCGCCTCCGGGCTGGAACTCGCACGCGGATGTTGCGGCCCATCGCCGTGGAGTACACGTCGAGGTACTCGACGGGCAGGCCCTCTCGCGAGAACGCGTTGGCGTTCGGAGCATCACCGACGACGACGGCCAGCGCGGGAAGCGTCAGCACTGCGGCCGCGACCGCCAGCAGGCGACGCAGCCGATTTTGCACAGCGCTGACCACCGATGTCCGACGCATCTGCTGCACTTACCGTCCGTTCACATGTCCGCGCCGTATGAACGGCGGTCTCGAAATGGCTATCGCGCCAAGATGGCTGCGGCGTTACCAAACTCTCAGAAAACCCGGCCAGCTAACAAATCGCTGACGGCTTACGGCCCCGTTGCCGGCATGCCAGTGTAAGGGGTGCCCGTCGGTTCGGGCACCTCCAGTCCGCAGCGGACCAGTTCATACAGCGGCACCCGATCGATCCGATAGCTGCTGAATTCGGCCGCATGCAGCAGGTTTGACGCGAACCGCCGCAGACCCATCGGACCACGAACCGCGTTCAGCATGGCCTCGGTCGCGGGGCATTTCAGCGCTGCCTCGGCCTGTGCCACCCAGTCCTCGATCGAGGTAGGTCGGAATGAACGGCGGGTCTTCAGGAACGGACCCTCGGCTACCGCCCAATCCGGGAACAGGTTCTTGTCGTGGCCGATGCGGCCGTCCACCAGCCGTGACGTGTGCCCCGCCAGCGGGTTCGCCAGCCCGATCTGATCGATCACCCGCACGTCCAACCCGACGTTCATGCCCAGCATGCCGAGATTGGTGAAAAACACTGTGTGCGGGCCCTTGTAGTCCTTCCTCACGTCGGGCGGCATATCGGGTGGCGGCGGATCGGCGGGCACCACGTCCCATTGGTCGTAGTTGCCCGACGGCAGCAGCAGCGCGCCGTCCGGGGTGTTGTTCAGCGCGACGAGCACCGCCCGCATGCGCGGATAGTCGAGATAGTCGGCGGCGGTCAGCGGATGCGCGTTGCCGGTCGCCTGCGAGTAGAACCGGCGTTCGTCGACGATGCCGGTGTAGGTGACGCGGGTGGCGTCAGAACCCATGCCGGGCGAATTGGCCGCCCACAGCGACCAGACTCGCGACGGCCAGCCACAGCACACCCGTCGCGCCGGCGAACAGATAGCCTGCGCCGCGCGGCATTTGGGCTCCGTCCGGCAACGCCATCGGAATCACTGCCACCGGTGCCAGCAGACAGAACAACGGCGTGAGCAGCACGCGGCCGTGCATGAAGTCGCCGCCCTGGCGGATCCAGTAGATCGCCTGCAGAAGGCCGCTGACGATCATGAAAATCACCACGGCGGAAGGACTTTGCACTCTGCGCGCAAGCCAGCCATAGCCGGGCGGGGTGGCGCGGCGGATCCACCACGGCCGCCCACGGGTGACCAGCACGACGAGGCCAAGACCGACGAGCAGGATCGCGGGGGCCCACGAGCAGATAGGGTTGATTGAAGTTGGCCAGATACACAAAGCCTTGCGCCCATTTGGATCCCGACGCATCCTTGGCCAGCGCGGTGCCGGGGTACAGCAGGCCGTAGTAGCCCATCCGGAAGATCTCGTAAGCCGACCGGCACCAGGCCGCCCGCGACGACGATCAGCACGCGCCGCCGCCAGCCACGGGCGGCGACAAGCATCATGATCAGCGCGAGCCCGCCGATGAGCGCCAGCTCGGGGCGCACCAGCACACTCAACCCGGCGACGAAAGCCAGTGCTGCATCAAAGAATCGGCTGACGACGTTGGTGGTGGGCGGCGGCGGTGCAGCGGCGAAGGGTGCTCTGCGTAGGGTCGGCGGTGCGCCGCGCGCGGCGGGTGGCTGCTGCTGCGTGACGGGATACGCGCGCAAGGCCTGCGACCAGCAGACCATCATCCACCACAGCAGGCCCAAATAGGCCAATACCAAACCATTTTCGAGGCCCGAGGTGGCGAAGTCGCGCGCGGGCGGCACCGCGATGTAGACCAGCGCTCCCGCGGGCAGCAGCAACGCCCGTCGGCCCCGCAGACTCGGCGCGTACAGCCGGCCGGCGCCCAGCATCGCCATGGCCACCCCGGCCACGCTGAGCACCAGGGCCAACACGAGCGCCACGTATTCCAGCCGCACCGGGCCGCCGATCCAGCCCGCCGAGATAGATCAGATAGGTCCAGATCGTCGACGTGTTGGCCTCGACGCGCTCGCCCGCGTTGAAGACCGGACCGTTGCCGGCCAACAGGTTTCGCACCGTGCGCAGCACGATCAGCCCGTCGTCGGCGATCCAGCGGCGCTCCCAGGCGCCCCACCCGAACAGCGCGGCGACCAGCAACCACGCCGGCCCACAGGCTGAGCCGAGCGGTCGACGTCATACGGAAACGCCGGCCAGCGAGCCAGGCGCTGCCGATGCCGCCGACCCAGCGGCTCGGTCCGCACCGGAGCCTCATCCGGTCAGCTGAGGAAGACGGCGGCACCAATGGTTCCGATCCACGCCACGGCCAGCAGCTGCAGCACTCGGTCCTTCAACGCGATCTCCTCCGGCTCGCCGGCCAGCCCGCCGTCGACGTCGACGGCGTACCGCAGGATCGCGATCGTGAACGGGATGATCGTCACCGCGTACCAGGACGCGTAGTTGCCGTCCCGCTCGAAGGCCCACAGCCCGTAGCAGAGCACGGTCGCGGTCGCCGACAGCGTCCACACGAAGCGCAGATAACTGGCCGTGTAGCTCTCCAGCGACTTGCGGATCTTGGCACCGGTCCGCTCGGCGAGCTGCAGTTCGGCGTAGCGCTTGCCGCCCACCATGAACAGCGAGCCGAACGTCATCACCAGCAGGAACCATTGGGACAGTGGGATACTCGCCGCGGCGCCACCGGCAATCGCGCGGATCAGGTACGCCGACGACGACGATGCAGATGTCCAGCACCGGCTTGATGTTTGAGGCCGAAGCAGTAGGCCAGCTGCATGGCGATGTAGATGGCGATCACCACTGCCAGGTTCGGGCGTGGCCAGCGAACGAGACCGCCAGCGCCGCGATGCCGAGCACCACCGCCAGCGCAGTAGGCCAGCCACTCAGGCACGACGCCCGCCGCGATCGGCCGGAAGCGTTTGGTCGGGTGCTGGCGGTCGGCCTCGACATCGCGGGCGTCGTTGACGAGGTACACCGACGACGCCGCGAGGCTGAACGCGACGAACGCGATCAGCACCTTGATCGCGACCTCGCGCTACGTCGAATGTGACGTCGCTGCCGAACGCGGCCACCGGCGCGATCAACACGAGCAGGTTCTTCACCCACTGCCGCGGCCGGATCGCCTTGATGAGACCCGTGACGACGTTCTTGGGCGGGCCCTTCGACCGGTGCCGGTTCTTCACTCATCTGCGTTGCGCTCTCAGCACTGCTCTCACTCGAGATGCTCATGAGCCTCCTCCAACCCGGTCGGCGACGGCTCCGACCGTCTTCGCGACGACCGCCCCGACCGCGACGCCGGTGAGCACGTCGCTGGGGTAGTGCACGCCAAGCACCAAGCGGGACAACGCCATTGGCGGTACCAGCACCACGGGTAAGCGGCAGGCCCGGTGGTGCGTGCCAGCAGTATCGAAGCTGCGGTGGTCGACGTGGCGTGCGCAGACGGGAAGCTCAACCGGCTCGGCGTGCCGACGTTGACGGCGACCGCCGGGTGATGCGGGCGTTCACGCTTGACCACCCGCTTGATCACCACCGCGGCGGCATGCGCGAGGAACGCGCCGGCGCCCGCGGCCAGCCACGCCCGGCGGCGCGGCGGCTGCAGCAGCGCGCCCAACGCGGACACCGCGACCCAGCCGATGCTGTGCTCGCCGAAATGCGAGAGGGCACGCGCGCCGGTCAGCACACCGGGCCGGTCGGCCAGCGCCGACTGCACGGCCACCAGCGCGGCTTCCTCGCCGCGCAGGATCGTCAGCCATGTGGCGAGGCCTCGAGCAGCACCGTCTCCCACTTCTGCTTGCTGGACAGCACCGGCAGCGCCTCGCGGTAGACCTTGCGCATGCTGGTTGAACTTGCGGGCCAGCCGGACGTGCTGGCGCATCGACGCGCGCAGCAGCGCAAACATTTTCGCCCGATCGCGCTGCCGGTAGACCACGCCGCGGCCGTCGGCGGTGGTGACCGTGACACCGTCGACCTTGCACAGCGGGAACCACCGGGCGTCCTGCGTCGCCACGTTGAGCTGCGGGCGCTGATGGTGCGCCGGGTCGTGCTGTTTGAGTTGGTGAAGCACGCCGCGGGCGAGCCGCAACGAGATCGCCAGCGGATTGGTCGGGATCGCTCACCTTCTTGCGCCGCTTGTCCGACGGCGTCGGCAGCGCGGTGGCGCCGGGCAGCACCACCGCGTCGGGGAACTGCTCGCGCATCTTGCGCACATCGGGCAGCGCCGACTCCAGGATCGAGAAGATGTGCTCCGGACCGGCGAGGAAGTCGGCCATCGCCTTGTTCTGGATCGCGACGGTCGAATACTCAAGGCACAGAAGGTGTTTGATGGTCGCCTTCAGCGACGAGCCGAGCAGCCCGCGGACGTTGCCGTCCCAGTGCATGGCGGCGACCACCAACCGGTTGCGCAGGTGGAAGTACGCCTGCCAGTCGATGGCGTCGTCCTTGTCGCTCCACGCCATGTGCCAGATCGCGGCGCCGGGCAGCGTGACCGTGCGCGTACCCGTGCTCGCCGGCGCGCAGACCGTAGTCGGCGTCGTCCCACTTGATGAACAACGGCAGCGGCTGGCCGAGTTCCTCGGCGACCTGCCGCGGGATCATGCACATCCACCAGCCGTTGTAGTCGACATCGATGCGGCGGTGAAGGAGCTTGCTGCGCGGCTCCTCTTCGTCGTTGAGCGAATACTTCGCGAAGTTGTGGTCGTACTCGGTGTTGGGCGCGTTGGTCCACATGAAGTTCTCTTGATCGACGATCTCGCCCATCACGTGCAGGTGCGACGGCTCCTGCAGGTTGAGCATCTGACCGCCGACGAGCGTCGGGCACCTTGGCGAACCGGTTCATCGCCAGCGCGCGCAGCACCGAGTCGGGTTCGATGCGGATGTCGTCGTCCATGAACAGGATCTGTTCGCAGTCGGTGTTCTTCAGCGCCTCGTACATCACCCGGCTGTAGCCGCCGGAGCCGCCGAGGTTGGGCTGATTGTGGATCGAGAGCCGGTTACCCAGGGGCGCGGCGGCCGCCGCATAGCCGGGGTGGTCGACGGCTTTCTTGGTGCCCTGGTCGGAGACGATGACCGCGCCAATCACCTCGTCCACCAACGGATCCGACGTCAGCGCGGCCAGCGCGTTGACGCAGTCGGCCGGCCTGTTGAAGGTCGGGATGCCGACTGCGACGTTGGCCCGGCCCGGCGCGGGCACCGGCGCATACCAGCCAGCGCTGTGCACGGTGACCTTGGAATTGGTGGTGATGTCGAACCAGATCCAGCCGCCGTCCTCGAACGGGTCAAGGCCGATCTCGAACTCGACGGAGGCGGTACCGCCGACATCGGATCCAGTGGCGGGTCCTTCTCGCCGCTGGAGATCGGGGCGCCACCCACGGTGATTCGGGCGCCGGTGGCCTGGACCGGTAGACGTCGACGCGGGCGCTGCCGGTCAGCTCGACGCGCAGCACCACCGACTCGAGCGTCGACCAGCGACGCCAGTAGCTGGCTGGGAAGGCGTTGAAGTACGTCGCGAACGACACCTCGGACTCTGCACCGATCTCGAGCGTGGTGCGGGTCGGCGCGTGCGCACGCCTGGCGTTGGTTTCCGATTCCTCTATATAGAGCTTGCGGACGTCCAGCGTCTCGCCCGGGCGCGGCAGGATGACGCGGGCGAGAAGACTGACCGCCTTGGATTCCCCGGCGTCGAGCGCGCCGGACGGAATGTCACTCATGCGCTGCTGCTTTCTGTACCAGTTTCGGTCAGTGGCGCGCCGTCACGCAGGTGCGGCGCCAGTGTGTTGTCGTACATGTTCAGTGCGCTGGCGATGGCCATGTGCATGTCGAGGTACTGGTAGGTGCCCAGCCGGCCGCCGAACAGCACCTTCGATGATGCCGTCTCGGCCTTGGCCCGCGCACGGTACGCGGCCAGCAATGCGCGGTCGGCTTCGGTGTTGATCGGGTAGTAGGGCTCGTCGTCGTCATCGGCGAAGCGGGAGAACTCCCGCATGATCACCGTCTTGTCGCTCGGGTAGGCCCGCTCGGGGTGGAAGTGCCTGAACTCGTGGATGCGGGTGTAGGGCACGTCCGGGTCGTTGTAGTTCATCACCGGGGTGCCCTGGAAATCACCGGTGTCGAGCACCTCGACCTCGAAATCCAGCGTGCGCCAGCCCAGCCGGCCCTCGGCGTAGCCGAAGTAGCGGTCCAGCGGCCCGGTGTAGACCACTGGGGCGTCGGGGCTTTCGGCGCGGAGCTTGTCGCGGACGTCGAACCAGTCGGTGTCCAGTCGCACCTCGATGCGCTCGTCGGCGGCCATGTTCTTCAGCCACGCGGTGTAGCCGTCGGCGGGCAGACCCTCGTAGGTGTCGTTGAAGTAGCGGTTGTCGAAGGTGTAGCGCACCGGCAGCCGGGTGATGTTCGCGGCAGGTAGTTCCTTCGGGTCGGTCTGCCACTGCTTGGCGGTGTAGCCCTTGACGAACGCTTCGTAGAGCGGGCGGCCGATCAGCGAGATGGCCTTCTCCTCGAGGTTCTGCGCGTCGGCGGTCTCGATCTCGGCGGCCTGCTCGGCGATCAGCTGGCGCGCCTCATCGGGCGTGAAGTACTTGCCGAAGAACTGGCGACACCAGGCCGAGGCCCATCGGGAACTGGTAGGCCTGCCCGTTGTGCATCGCGAAAACGCGGTGCTGGTAGCCGGTGAAGTCGGTGAACTGGCGCACGTAGTCCCACACCCGCTTGATTGGAGGTGTGGAACAGGTGCGCGCCGTACTTGTGCACCTCGATGCCGGTCTGCGGCTCGGGCTCGGAGTAGGCGTTGCCGCCGATGTGTGGGCGTCGGTCGACGACGAGAACACGCTTGTCCAGCTGCGTCGCCACGCGCTCGGCGATCGTCAGACCGAAGAATCCGGAACCGACGACAAAGAGGTCAAAACGAGCTGTCATCGGCAGCAAGGGTATCCGACCGCGACGGCCCGCCCGACTTGCCTGACCGCGGGTCGCTTCGCTCCTGCCCTGCGGATGACGACGGCCGAAGGTTGCGATCGGCTCACAATTCCGTATCGCCACTTTAGTCCCAGTAATCACAGCAGTACCGTCGATCACGTTGGCGCTGATGGGCTCCGCTCGATCGAGTCCGTAGCCGCTGACAGCTTTATCTCGTGAGCCCACCACGAGCACCTACCAGGCGTAGTCCATATATTGAGGAGACTTCCGTGCCGAACCGACGTCGACGCAGGCTTTCGACAGCCATGAGCGCGGTCGCCGCCCTGGCAGTCGCGAGTCCAGCAGCAGTAGTCGCCGTGTCCGACTTGTCCGACAGCACCAAGCCGCCGACGCAGCACCGCCAGTTCGTCCAGGCCGCGATGATCACCGACCTGCCCAACGAGCTGATGTCGGCGCTGTCGCAGGGCCTGTCGCAGTTCGGGATCAACCTGCCGCCGATGCCGACGAGTCTGCTGACCGGGTCAGGGCTCGAGCGTGCCGACGACATTGACCACGACGGGGCTGGGCATGGCACCCGTCGACCACACCGGGGCTGGGAACGTCTCCGCTGACCACGCCCAGCCCGGCACGCTACCGCACCGCTGACGACGGCGCGCCGCCACGTTGCCCGACGCGACGTTGACCAATCCGGCGCTGACGCCCGCGCTCACCAGCCCGGTCGGTGCGCTTCCGCACAGGTGCGACGCCGCTGCCAGGCCTGACCACGCCGCCTGCGGTCACCGATCCGGCGCTCGCGTCGCCGATCTCCAGCGCGGCGGCCCTGCCCGCCCCGGGCGAGGTCCCGATCTCGGCGCCCATCGGCTTGGATCCCGCTGCGGGCACCTACCCGATCCTCGGTGATCCGTCGCTGGCGGCGGCCGCCGCCACCACCGGCAGCGGCGGGCTGCTCGGCGACTTTGACCAGCGCCGCCAATCAGCTCGGCGCCGGCCAGGCGATCGACCTGCTCAAGGGCGTTTTGATGCCAGCGATCATGTCGGCCGTCAAGCCAGCGGGCGCCCAGGCAGCAGATGCAGCCGCCGCGGCTACCTCGGCCGTCCCGGCGGCAGCCGCAGCCCTCCCGGCAGCCGCGCCGCCGGTCCGCCGGAGCCATCCCGCCGGGCATCTGAGGTCCTGCAACCAGACGGCACCGCAGAAATGCCTGCGGGCTCTGCGGTGCCGTTGCAGGACGACCGGCGTCGCATTAGTCGGTGCAACTACCGTGTCGAAACACTGGTAACAACTGACACATACGTAACATCGGGCCGTGCTGTGCCGTCGTCCCGCGCCGTCGCTGCTGTTCACCGCGATTGCGGCGACAGTCGTGATGCTGCCGTGGGCGGTCGAGCGGACTCCCCGGCGACGACAACCGACAAGCCGGCAAGCCGGGCGCCGCAGCTCGCTCAGCAGCCGCTGACCGGGCTCGGCGGCGGCGAGACCGTCCGCGAGATCCACCAGGACACCCCGTTCTCGATGGTTGCGCTGACCGCCGAAGACCTGACCGGCACCTCGGCGAAGGTCCGTGCCAAGAAAGCCGACGGCTCGTGGGGCCCGTGGTACGAAGCCGAGACGCTGGAAGGTGTCGGCCCCGGACTCTGCGGCGCCGCGCGGCACCGAGCCGCTGTTCGTCGGCCGCACCACCACGGTGCAGATCTCCGTCACCCGCCCGGCCGGGCGCCGCACCCACCGCGGCGGCGCCCGAGGCATCCGCCACGCCGGGCCTGGGCTACGTGCCCGCCAATGTCGAGCAGCCGTTCGCGCAGAACATCAACGCGGTGCTGATCAGCCCGCCGCAGGCGCCGGTGGACACCTTGCCGCTGCCATCCGCCGTCACGGCGCCCGGCCAGCCACCCAACATCATCAGCCGCGCACAGTGGGGCGCCGACGAGGCGATGCGGTGCGGGAACACGCGTGTACGACAACGGAATCCGGGCCGCGCGTCGTGCACCACACCGCGGGCAGCAACGACTACGACCCGCAGGATTCGGCAGGCGATCGTCCGGTCGATCTACGAGTACCACACCCGCGACGCTGGGCTGGTGCGACATCGCCTACAACGCGCTGGTCGACAAGTACGGCCAGGTCTTCGAGGGTCGCGCAGGCGGCATGGACAAACCGGTCGAGGGGTCGCACACCGGCGGCTTCAACCGCAACACCTGGGGCGTGGCGATGATGGGCAACTTCGACGTCGTGCCGCCGACCCCGATCCAACTGCGGACCGCCGGCCGGCTGCTCGGGCTGGCGGCTCGGGCATCGATCACGTCGATCCGCGGGGCACCGTCGTATTGCCGTCGGCGGGTGGCTCGTTCACCAAGTTCCCGGTCGCTGCGACGCCGACGCTGCCGACGATCTTCACCCACCGCGACGTCGGCAACACCGACTGCCCGGGCAACGCGGCGTACGCGGAGATGGACCGGATCCGAGACATCGCGGCGCGGTTCAACGACCCGCCTGGGCCCGAGGATCTGGCCGAGTCACTGCGCGGCGGCGCGATCTTCGCCCGGTGGGACTCGATGGGCGGGATGAACAGCCCGCTCGGCGCGCCCACCTCGCCGGAGGCCTCGGGTGAGGGTACGGCGCGGTACGTCACCTTCGACAAGGGTGCGGTGTACTGGTCGCCGCAGAGCGGCGCCGAGCCCGTCACCGGTGCGATCTACAAGGCGTGGGGTCGCTGGGCTTCGAGCGCGGCGCGCTCGGCCTGCCTACCAGCGGCGAGATCCAGGAGCCGCAGTGGATCGTGCAGAACTTCCAGCACGGCACGCTGAACTTCGACCGCGAGAAGGGCACGGTGACGCGCGTCATCGACGGCGTCCCGCTGGAGCTGCCACCGCCAGTCGAGCGAGGCCGAACCGATCCAGCTCGAGCGGTTCACGCCGCCGATCAGCCCCAGCTGGGACGCTAGTAGCCACCAGCGTTCGAGAACGCGGGCGACGCCGTCGTCGGTGTTGGACGCGGTGACCTCGTCGGCCGCCGCCACCGCATCGGGATGGGCGTTGCCCATCGCCACTCACAGGCCTGCCCACCGCAGCATCGGCACGTCGTTGGGCATGTCACCGAACGCCACCACGTCCTCGGCGGTGATGCCCTGCGGGCGGGCCAGCTCCTCGACGCCGGTGGCCTTGCTGATGCCCAGCGGCACGATCTCCATCAAGGCCGTTGTTGGTGGAGTAGGTGATATCGCCTTCCAGCCCAACATGTTTGGCCAGTGCGGCGGCCATATCGGAGCTGCGGGCGCCTGCCTTGCGGATGAGCAGCTTGACCGCGGGCGCGCTGAGCAGATCCTCGATGCGACACCTCGGTGTTGTCGGGGTTGAGCCACGCGTGCTCGTAACCCGGTGAGCTGACGAACTGCGGGGTGGCCGCGTCGTGCGCGCTGCTGCCGATTCGCTCGACGGCCAGGCCAGCGCCCGGGATGACGCGGGTGGCGATCTCGGCGAGCTTCGCCCAGCACGTCGGCGGACAGCGTGCGGGCCGAGATGATCCGGTCGGTGGACGGGTCGTAGATCACTGCGCCGTTGGCGCACACCGCCATTGGCGCGAAACCCAGCGCGTCGACGACCGGCTGCACCCACGCGCGGCGGGCGGCCGGTGGCGAGCACGAACTGAGCGCCGGCAGTCCACGGCCGCGCGCACGGTCTCGCGGGTGCGGGCCGTGATCTTCTCGTCGTCGTCGAGCAGCGTGCCCGTCCACGTCGGAGGCGATCAGGTCAGGCGTCACCGGTGACTCTCGCCTCACGCTCGGCCCGCTTGCGCGCCCGCTCGGCCAGCTCCGCCTCGTCGAGCACCTTGGCCTCCGCCATCGTCGGCGCGGAACCGCCCAGCCGGCACGGCACCCAGTACGCGCCCTCCGGGATGTGGGTAGTCCAGCTGCGCCTTGTGCAGCAGCGCCGTCATCGCCTCGCGCAGCGCGGCGTCAGTCTGCTCCACTCGTGCCCGTCGCCGGAACCGGCTCGCCGACCGACGACGGTCATCGGCAACTTTTGCGGCCCAACGACTGCTCGGGTGGTCCTTCGTCCAGCGCTCGCTGCGCGCCCCAGACGATCAGCGGGATGATCGGCACCTGGGCTTCCAGCGCCATCCGCGCGGCACCGGTCTTGAACTCCTTGAGCTCGAAGCTGCGGCTGATGGTCGCTTCCGGATACACGCCGACGAGTTCCCCGTCACGTAGCCGCTTCGAACCGCGACCGCGTAGGCGCCTGCGCCCGGCCGTCCGGTCCACCGGGATGGTCCCGGTGTGCTTGATCAGCCAGCTGACGACCTTCACCTCTTGCATCTCGGTCCTTGATCATGAACCGCATCCGCGTGCGCTTGCGGTGATGCGCGGCGAGCGCCGCGGGCAGGAAGTCGATATAGCTGGTGTGGTTGATCGCGACCACGGCGCCGCCGCGTGCCGGGATGTTCTCCAGACCGTGGTAGGTGATCCGCGTCCCGAGTCGCCCTCATTGCCGCCTCGGCCGCGATCTCCAGCGTGCGGAAAGCCGGCTCCATACCGCGCTACCCCGGCGCCCCGGTGGGGTCGGCCCGTTGCGCGCGACGGGCGGCCTTCTCGGCGGCCTCCTCGGCGTCCATCCGATTGGCCTCGGCCAGCGACGGCGCTCCCCGCCTCCAGCCGGTGCGGCACCCAGTACTCGCCGGGTGGATGCGGGCCGTAGGCGTCCTGCACCCGCTCCAGCAGGTGCTGCATCCGCGAATGCAGCAAGGCGGTGAGCTCTGTGCGTGGCAGGGTCGGCGCGATCGGCTCGCCGACCGCGATCGAGATCGGCACCTTGGGGCGCCACATCGTTCTTGGGATGCCCCTTGGTCCAGATGCGCTGTGCGCCCCAGACGATGTGCGGCACGATCGGCACGTCGGCGGCGATGGCCATGCGCGCCGCCCCGACTTGAACGCCTTGATCTCGAAGCTGCGGCTGATCGTGGCCTCCGGGTAGACGCCGACCAGCTCGCCTTCCTTGAGCGCCTGGCAGGCCTGCTCGAACGAGGCGGCGCCGTCTGCCACGGTCCACCTCGATGTGCCGCAGGCTGCGCATGAGCGGTCCGGTGAGCTTGCCGTCGGAGACCTCTTTCTTCGCCATGAACCGCACCTTGCGGCCCAGGTGCTGCTTGTAGGCGGGCAGTCCGGCGAACGTGAAGTCGAAGTAGCTGGTGTGGTTGATCGGCGACGACGGCACCGCCCGTGCGGGGCAGGTTCTCCACGCCGGTGATCGGTGAACTTCAGCCCCTGCATCCGCCATGCCAGGCGGGCGAGCTGGATGACTGTCCCGTATACCGGTTCCACATCAGGCAGCCTAGTCGCGGGTGAGCGTCCCCAGCGAACCGGTGCCGGTTCCGGAGATCGTCGACGGCATCGCGGGAGGCAGGCCGGTCGTCGCGGTCTGGGTCAACGAGCTGGGTGGGGTCACGTTCTCAGAGTGGATCGGTGCGGCGCGTGAGTACGTCAAGGTCTCGCCGCCGCGCAGTGGGCACATCACGCTTGGTCCGCCGAGGCGCGAGCGGCTGCGCTGGGCGGCACGGCTCATGTCCGAGGTGCCCGCGCGTGCTGGGCAGCGGGTGACGGCCTGGCTTGCACACCGCGGGGCTGCGCAGGCCGGTCGGCGGTCGACCCGCACTGGGTGGCCGACGCCGCGGACCGCAGCGCGCGCGATCGGCGCCGGGCTGCGGCTGCTGCACGACCGCCTGCCGGTCGACGACTGCCCGTTCGGCCCGCCGCCGTGGGTGACCGACGCGATGCCGATCGACCGGCTGGTGGTCTGCCACGGCGATGCGTGCGCACCCAACACGTTGATCGACGACGACGGCCGCTGCAGCGGGCCACGTCGACCTCGGCGACCTCGGCGTCGCCGACCGGTGGGCCGACCTGGCCGTGGCCACGCTGTCGCTGTCGTGGAACTACGCCGGCTCGTGGGAGGGCGAGCTGCTCGACGCCTACGGTGTGGATCCGGACCCGGCGCGCATCGACTTCTACCGGCGGCTGTGGAACGCCGGCGATATCTCCTCCCATTAAGCTCGAACCGGAGTATCCGCATCGAGCAGAAAGGGTGTTAGTGCAGGTCACAAGCGTCGGGCATGCGGGTTTCCGGATCGACACGCAAGGCCGGAAGCATCCTGTGCGACCCGTGGGTCAACCCGGCGTACTTCGCGTCGTGGTTCCCGTTCCCGACAACAGCGCGCTGGACTGGGACGCCCTCGGCGACGTCGACTACCTCTACGTCTCGCACCTGCACCGCGACCACTTCGACCCGAAGAACCTGCGCGAGCACGTCAACAAGGACGCGGTCGTGCTGCTGCCCGACTACCCGGTGCCCGACCTGCAGCGCGAACTCGAAAGGTGGGCTTTCATCGGTTCTTCGAGACGACGGACTCGGTCAAGCACCGGTCAGCGAGCCCGAAGGGCGACCTCGATGTGATGATCATCGCGCTGCGCGCCCCGGCCGACGGCCCGATCGGCGACTCCGGTCTGGTGGTCGACGATCGGCAGAAACGGTGTGCTTCAACATGAATGACGCGCGGCCCGTCGACCTCGATGTGCTGCGACGCCGATTTCGGCCACGTCGACGTGCACATGCTGCAGTACTCCGGGCGCGATCTGGTACCCGATGGTCTACGACATGCCCGCTCGCGCCAAGGAGGCGTTCGGCACCCAGAAGCGTCAGCGCCAGATGGACCGCTGCCGCCAGTACATCGCTCAGGTCGGCGCGACGTGGGTGGTCCCGTCGGCGGGCCCGCCGTGCTTCCTCGATCCCGAACTGCGCGACCTCAACGACGACCACGGCGACCCTGCCAACATCTTCCCTGACCAGGTGGTGTTCCTGGACCAGATGCATGCACCACGGCCACGACCGCGGCCTGCTGATGATTCCCGGATCGACGGCGGATTTCACTGGCCCGCAGTTGAACTCGCTGACCCATCCGCTGCCCGACGACGAAGTGCGTGGCGATCTTCACCGCAGGCAAGGCCGCCTACATCGCCGACTACGCCGAGCGGATGGCGCCGGTGCTGGCCGCGGAGAAGGCCAGCTGGGCGCCGGCGGCCGGTGAGCCGCTGCTCGAACCGCTGCGGACGGTGCTCGAGCCGATCATGCTGCCAGAGCGACCAGATCTGCGACGGCATCGGCTATCCGGTCGAACTGCGCCTACGGGCGGGGCTCAAGAAACCATAGTGCTCGACTTCCCGAAACGCGCGGTGCGCGGAACCCATTCCGGACGAGAAGTTCCGCTACGGGTTCGCGATCGCGCCGGAGTTGGTGCGCACGGTGCTGCGGGACAACAGAGCCGGACTGGGTGAACACCATCTTCTTGTCCACGCGGTTTTCGGCGTGGCGGGTCGGCGGCTACAACGAGTACCTGTACACGTTCTTCAAGTGCCTGACCGACGAGCGGATCGCCTACGCCGACGGCTGGTTCGCAGAGGCGCATGACGACACCGCGTCGATCACCTGGACGGCTGGGAGATTCAGCGCCGCTGCCCGCACCTGAAGGCCGACCTGTCGAAGTTCGGCGTGGTGGAGGGCAGCACATTGACGTGCAATCTGCACGGCTGGGAAGTGGAACCTCGAGACTGGCCGCTGCCTGACCAGCAAGGGCCACGAGCTTCGGCGCGCACGCGGAGCGCGAGTCATCGAGCAGCGAATGACGGCGCCGCGCCAGTACTACGACGACGGCCTGATCCAGCTGGATCGCGAGGCGATCACGTTGCGGCGCTACCACTTTCCGTCGGGCACCTCGAAGGTGATCCCGCTGCGGTCGATCCGCGGCTACAAGGCCGAATCCCTGGGGCTAGTTCACTCAGCGGTTCCGCATCTGGGGCAGCTCGGACCTGCGCCGCTGGCTGCCACTGGACGTGTGGCGGCCGATCAAGTCCACGCTGGTGACGCTCGACGTGCCCGGTGTGCGGCCCAAGCCCGCGTTCACGCCGCAGCGCCCGAAGGAGTTTCTGGCCAGGCTCGACGAGCTGCTCGAGCAGTTAGCCTTTCGGTTCCAGCACATCCGTCCCGACGAACGGCACCAGCGCCTCGGGCATCCGGACGCTGCCGTCGGGCTGCTGGTGGTTCTCCAGGATCGCGACCAGCCAGCGCGTGGTGGCCAGCGTCCCGTTCAGCGTCGCCGCCGGTCTGCGGCTTGCCGTTCTCGTCGCGGTAGCGCACCGACAGCCGCCGGGCCTGGAACGTGGTGCAGTTCGACGTCGAGGTGAGCTCCCGGTAGGTCTGCTGCGTCGGTATCCACGCCTCGCAGTCGAACTTGCGGGCCGCCGATGATCCCAAGTCGCCTGCAGCGATGTCGATCACGCGGTACGGCACCTCGATGTGCGCCAGCATCTGGCGCTGCCAGCCGAGCAGCCGGTCGTGCTCGGCCTCGGCCTCCTCCGGCTTGCAGTAGACGAAGCCTCTCGACCTTGTCGAACTGGTGCACGCGGATGATGCCGCGGGTGTCCTTGCCGTAGCTGCCTGCCTCGCGGCGGAAGCACGACGACCAGCCGGCGTACCGCAGCGGGCCCCGCGGACAGGTCGAGGATCTCGTCGGCGTGATATCCGGCCAGCGGCACCTCGGAGGTGCCGACGAGATAGAGGTCGTCGGCCTCGACCCGGTACACCTCCTCGCTGTGCGCACCGAGGAATCCGGTGCCCGCCATCACCTCCGGCCGCACCAGCACCGGCGGGATGATCGAGCGTGAAGCCGTTCTCGGTCGCCAGCGCGCACGGCCAGCTGCATCAGGCCGAGCTGCAGCAGCGCGCCGCACCGGTGAGGAAGTAGAACCGCGAGCCCGACACCTTGGCGCCGCGCTCCAGGTCGATCAGGCCGAGCGACTCGCCAAGCTCGACGTGATCCTTCGGGTTCTCGATGGCCCGCGGTTCGACCGACGGTATCGAGCACCACGAAGTCGTCCTCGCCGCCGGCCGGGACACCGTCGATGATGACGTTGGAGATCGCCATATGCGCTGCGGTGAAAGCCTTTTCGGCCTCGGCCTGCGCGGCCTCGGCGGCCTTGACCTTCTCGGCGAAGACCTTGGCTTGTTCCGAGCAGCGCCGGTCGCTCCTCGGGCGGATGCCTTGCCCACCTGCTTGCTGGCGGCCTTCTGCTCGGCGCGCAGGTTGTCGGCGGCAGACACCGCGGACCGGCGGGCGGCGTCGGCTTCGAGGAGCGCATCGACGAGTCCAGGGTCTTCGCCACGGGCTCGCTGAGACGCGCGCACCAAGTCCGGATTTTCGCGCAGCAGCTTGAGGTCGATCACGGCCGCAACCCTACTTTCGATCCGGCGACCTCGACGGCGTCGGCCCCGCTCAGGCACAACCTCGTAACGTTACAACTGCATCACTTGTCACAGCGCCCGGCACGCCTGTCACAATGGAGCGGATGTTGGAGGCACCCGAACGCGGGCCATTGCTCGCCGACGACGGCGGACGGCCGTCGCGAGCGGGTGGCGTGGTGGCAGAGTTTGCACGCCACGTCGACGCGCCGCGCGCTGTTGTTGACCGCGCTGGGTGGTCTGCTCATCGCCGGGCTCATCACGGCATTGCCGAGCGCAAGGACGGCTCCAACGGGCTCACCGCCAGCACGATCTCGCTCGGCCCCCGCGGCAACGACACGTTCGACCACGCCAAGAGCGGCGACTGCCTGAACTGGCCGGATCGCACGCCGGACGCGGCCGAGATCGTCGACTGCAAGGACGAGCACCGCTTCGAGGTCGCCGAGTCGGTGGACATGCGCACCTTCCCCGGCAGCGAGTACGGCCCTGACGCGGCGCCGCCGTCGCCGGCCCGCATCCAGCAGATCAGCCAGGAGCAGTGCTCGGCCGCCGTGCAGGCGCTACCTCGGCGCCCGGTTCGACCCGAACAGCCGGTTCACCGTCAGCATGCTGTGGTCGGGCGACAAGGCGTGGCGGCAGTCGGGTGAGCGCCGCATGCTGTGCGGTCTGCAGCTGCCGGGGCCGAACAACCAGCAGCTGGCGTTCAAGGGCAAGGTCGCCGACGTCGACCAGTCGAAGGTGTGGCCCGCAGGCACCTGCCTGGGCATCGACCCGTCCACCAACCAGCCGACCGACATCCCGGTCGACTGCGCGGCCCGCACGCCATGGAGGTCACCGGCGCGGTCAACCTGGCCGAGAAGTTCCCGGCCGGCGCTGCCGCCGGAGCCCGAACAGGACGCCTTCATCAAGGACGCCTGCACCCGGATGACGGACGCCTATCTGGCGCCGATCCAGCTGCGCAGCACCACGCTCACCCTGATCTACAGCACCATCTCGCTGCCGAGCTGGTCGGCGGGCAGCCATCAGGTGTCGTGCAGCATCGGCGCGACGCTGGGCAACGGCGGCTGGTCGACGTTGCTCAACAGCGCCAAGGGTCCGCTGATGATCAACGGTCAGCCGCCGATCGCGCCGCCGGACATCCCGGAGGACCGGCTGAACCTGCCGCCGATCCCGGTGATCGAGCCCTCAAATCGTCCGGACATCGTCTCGTCGCAGTGCAGCCAGTCTAGCCAGCCACCGACCAGGGTCAGCAGACGCAGCACATGCCAGGGCAACAGTCGACGGGCACGACGTCGACCCAGACCGCCCCGACCTCGACGGGGCGCTCCTCCACCACAGGGCAACACGTTCCTCAACGGGCCCCACCGCCGCCCGGGGCGCCGCTGGATGGGCCACCGCCGCCCGACGGTGCCGCCGCCGCCGCAGGGTCCCGCCGCGCCTCCTGGCCCGGCTCCCGCCGCCGCCTCCGGCCGCCGCCGCCGCCGCCCCGTCCGCCGCCGCCTCCGCCGGGCCGAGCTCCTCGCCGCCCCGCCGAGCCGCTCCGCCACCGCCGCCCGGCCTCCGCCGCCGCCACCGCCGCCAGGGCAGTAGCCGCGTGGCCGTGCGGATGAGCCCGCAACGGTTTGACGAGCTGGTCTCCGACGCACTCGACCTGATTCCACCCGAGCTCGCCGCGGCGATCGACAACGTCGTGGTGCTGGTCGAGGACCGCAACCCCGACGAACCCGACCTGCTCGGCCTGTATCACGGTGTGGCGTTGACCGGAACGCGATTCGTGGTACGCGGGCTCGCTGCCCGACACCATCACGATCTACCGCGACGCGTTGCTCGAGGTCTGCGAAGACGAGGATGAGGTCGTCGACGAGGTCGCGATCACGGTGATCCACGAGATCGCGCACCATTTCGGCATCGACGACGACCGGCTCCACGAACTGGGTTGGGGATGACGGCCGAGCTAAGGCGCAGGCGCGGCAACCACGCTTTGTCCCCGCCGGTGCTATCAAAGGCCATGAGCACGACTGCGCACGCGAGCGGGACAGCTCGATGCCGCGAGTGCCTGGCGGGGCTCGAGCACTGCCATGGCACCGTCATTCACCACGCCTGGTATCGGACCGGAATGCACCGAGGACGACTGCGTCACCCCGAGGTGGTGCACGCATTCAGCGTCGATTGCGATGCGCTCGGATGCACATGGCGGCGTCGCGTCGCGTCAGCCCATCGGGTCGGCTGACTGCAACGCATCCTCCACCGGGTGCACATCCGGCTCGGGATAGAACGGCGGGGTCAGCGTCGACCACTGCACGCAGCTCCACCGCCCGTCGGTAATCGGCGATAGCACAACGGATTCGGCGTTGGCCAGGTGATGGTCGAGGGCGAAGCTGCCGTCGACGCCCGCCAGCACGGCCGACACGAGCCGGATCGCCGCGCCGTGGCTGACCACGACGATGTCGCCGTGCCACGCGTCGTCGTCGAGGTAACGCATCCGCAGCTGCGTGAGCACCGGCACGTAGCGGTCGAGCACCTCGTTGCCGGTCTCGCCGCCGGGCATCGGCACGTCCAGATCGCCCTCGTGCCACCGTTGGTAGACGCGTCTCGAACGCGGCGATCGCGTCGTCGTCGTTGCGGTCCTCGAGATCACCCACCTGGACCTCGTGGATGCCCTCGAATTCGTGGGTCGTCAGGCCGAGCTCCCCGCTGATCTCCGCGGCGGTCTGCGCGGCCCGCACGGCCACCGAGTGAGCGATCATCGCCGGGCGGTGCGGCAGGTCGCGGGCGAAGGCGCGGGCCTGATCGCGGCCAAGGTCGGTCAGCGCCGCGCCTGGCGGCCGGGTGTCGAGGCGACGGTCGACGTTGCCGTGCGACTGTCCGTGTCGGACCAATACCAGCCGGCCACTCACGGCGTTGCCCTCCCGTAGCTGCGTCAGCCAGCGGGACGCCTCATCGAGCCGCGGCGGCGCCGCACCGGCGGCCGCTCCCGTCGGCCATGAACCCAAGAATCTCACGTCTGCACAACGACGATGCAGCGCCTTGAGTGCCTCGGCGACGGCTTCATCGTCGATGTGCCCGACACAGTCGAGGAAGAAGAAGTAGGTGCCCAACTCCTTTCGGGTGGGCCGGGATTCGATGCGGGTGAGGTCGATGTCGCGGATGGCGAACTCGGTCAGCGCCGACACCAGCGCGCCGGGGACGTTGTCGAGGCGCAGCACTACCGAGGTGCGGTCGGCTCCGGTGCGGCCCGGCGGCGGTCCAGGCTGCCCGGCCAACACGAACCGGGTGCGCGCGTTCGGCTCGTCGACGACGTCGGTGGCCAGCGCCGTCAGGCCGTAGCGTTCGGCCGCCAGCGCCGTGCTCACGCCGGCGTCGGCGCGCCCGTGGGAGACGTCGTGCGCGGCCGCCGCGTTCGAGTTGGCCGGCACCACTTGCGCGTTCGGCAGGTGTTCGGCCAGCCAATGCCGCACCTGCGCCGCGGCCACCGGGAAGGCCGCGACCGTCTCGACGTCGGAGGCCGGGCGTGCCCGGTCGCACGACGATGGTGAACGACACGTCAAGGGTCAGTTCGGCGAAGATCTGCAGTGGCGTCCCAGTGGCGAGGTTGTCCAGCGTCGGCAGCAACCGAGCCCTCGATCGAGTTCTCGATCGGCACGCACGCGTAGTCGGCGTCGCCGGAACGGACCGCAGCGAGGGCGGCCGGGCGTGCTCTCCGTGGGGATCGGCGTGATGCCGTCCGACGAGCCGTTGCCGGGGACCAGTGCCGCTGGCCGAGATCTTGAGCAACGCCGCCTCGGTGAAGGTCCCTTCGGGTCCGAGATAGGCGATGCGCGGCACATTTCAGCCCTATCGGTTCGCCGCGGTATCCCTGATGCCGCTGCAGGTAGGCCTTGCGCACTCGAGTTGGGAGCTAGTTAAGTTAGGCTTACCTCATCTAACTGGAAGGCGGCGCGATGACAGCACGGCGGCACCGACGACGGCCGAGCGAATCCGCAGCGCGTGTGTGCGGGCCGGCGGCGCGATGCTCGCGGTCGAGGGCGTCGAGCCCACCTCCACCCCGGTGCACCACCTGCTCGACGACGGATCGTTCGCGATCACGGTCCCTGGCGACGGCATACTCGCCGGGATGGTGGTCGCCGCCGGCACCGCGGGTGTCCAGGCGGTGCTCGAGATGACCGACTACGCCCCGCTGCCGCTGCGTGAGCCGGTGCGCTCACTGGTCTGGATCCGCGGACGTCTTCACGGCGTCCCCGTCAGCGAAGTCGGCGCCCTGCTCGACCTGATCGCCGCCGAAGACCCCAATCCCGCTCTGCTCAAGTGAATTCCGATTCCATCGCGGACACCCGGTATGCATTGATGCGGCTGGAGATCGAGTCGGTGGTGGTCGCGGACTCCACCGGCGCCGAGTCGGTCGGTGTGAGCGCGCTGCTGGGAGCCAGGCCGGACCCGTTCTGCGCGATGGAGTCGTGCTGGCTGAAGCACATGGAGTCGGCGCACCGTGAGGTCGTCGACCGGCTGGCCAGCCGGCTGCCGATGCCGCTGCGCCGCGGCCGGGTGCGGCCGCTGGGCCTGGACCGCTACGGGGTGCAACTGCGTGTGGAGGGCGACGACGGCGATCACGATGTGCGGCTGCCGTTCGCCAAACCGGTTGACGACGTGACCGGGCTCAGCCAGGCGATCCGCATCCTGATGGGCTGTCCGTTCCTCAACGGGCTGCGCGCGCGGCGACTCTAGAGACCCGGCTGCCGCTACCGTATCTCCGGTGACAGGGCCGCCCGACGAGCTGACCGATCCGCAGCGGCGCGGCATGCGCATCGAGATCGCCGTCGTCTGGCGGTGACGTTCGGGCTGCGCGCCTACACCGCGTTTCTCGAGCTGATCGAGGCGGTGCTGCTCGGCCTGGCCGGCCAGCGAGTGGCGCTGAACCCGCGTCGCTCACCGTTCGACCTCATCGATCTCGGCCTGAATCTGGCGGTCGTCTTCCAGCTCGTCGCTTGGGGCGCGCTGGGCGTATACCTGTTGTGGCGCAGCGGATTCGGGCCCGCGCAGATCGGGCTCGGCAGGATTGCGCTGGCGGCCGGACGTGCTGGGCGGCCTCGGCCTGGCGGCGCTGATCGGACTCCCGGACTGGGCTTGTATGTGGCCGCCCGGGCGCTGGGGTTGAGCGCGCACGTGGAGCCGCGGAGCTCTACGACACCTGGTGGCGGATACCGGTGCTGCTCATCACGGCGTTTGCCAACGGCTGGGCCGAGGAAGTCATCGTGGTCGCGTTCCTGCTGACGCGGCTGCGCCAGCTGCGGGTCAACCCGGTGGCCGCCCTGCTGGCCTCCAGCCTGCTGCGCGGCGCGTACCACCTCTACCAGGGCTTCAGCGCGGGACTCGGCAACGTCGTGATGGGCCTGGTGTTCGCCTACGTGTGGCGACGCACCGGCAGGCTGTGGCCGTTGGTCATCGCGCACGGGATCATCGACTCGGTCGCCTACGTCGGCTACGCGCTGGCGGCGGGCCACCTCGGCTGGCTGTCGTGATTGCGGACTTTCGCCACGTAGATTCCATGCTGTGAACGACAACCGGCCGCAGGCCCCGGGTCCCGACCGCGGAGCCCGCCGGGAGCCGTCGCAAGTGATCCGCCGTGACCCGAACTACCGACCACCGCCGGCGTGGCCCACCGAACCCGCCGACTCCCCGCGGCGCCCGCCGCCACCGCCCCGTCGTCCCGCACCCTCGCCGCCGACGGCGCGGCCACCCCACCGGCCGGCACCGGTGGCGCACCAACCGCCTCCTCCGCCGAAGGCGAAAAGCCTCGCCGCAAACGACATTGGGGCCGCTTCGTGTTGGCGTTCCTGTTGGTGTTCGTCGTCGCGATGGTGGCCGCCGGTGCGTGGATGGACTCGTCACTGCACCGCATCCCCGCGCTGGCCGACTACCCCGAGCGGCCCGCCACGGGCAAGGGCACGACCTGGCTGCTGGTCGGCTCGGACAGCCGCCAGGGCCTGACCCCGGACCAGCAGGCCGGAGCTGGCCACCGGCGGCGACATCGGCAACGGCCGCACCGACACCATCCTGCTCGTGCCGTTCCCGCCATCGGGTCGAGCACGCCCACCACGATGGTGTCCATCCGCGGGACTCCTACGTGCCGATTCCGGGCTACGGCGAGGACAAGATCAATGCGGCATTCGCTCGTCGGCGGGGCTCCGCTGTTGGCGCAGACCGTCGAGCAGGCCACCGGGATCGCGGCTCGACCACTACGCCGAGATCGGGTTTGACGGTTTCGCCGTCCTGGTCGATGCGGTCGGCGGAGTGACCATGTGCCCCACCGAACCGATCAGTGACCCGCTCGCCGGTATCGACCTGCCCGCCGGCTGCCAGAAGCTCGACGGCCGCAACGCTCTCGGCTATGTCCGCACCCGCGCCACCCCGCGGGCCGACCTGGATCGGATGAACAATCAGCGACAGTTCATGTCGGCGCTGTTGCATCGGGCCGCCAGCCCGGCCGTGCTGCTCAATCCGCTGCGCTGGTATCCGATGGCGCATGCGGCCACGGCAGCGCTCACGGTCGACGAGGGTGATCACATCTGGGATCTGGCGCGGCTGGCGTGGACGCTGCAGGGCGACATCACCACCACGACCGTGCCGATCGGGGAGTTCACCGGCAGCGACTCCGGCTCCGTCGTGGTGTGGGAACAGCGACGCCGCGGGCCAGCTGCTTCGCCGCGCTGGCGTCCGACTCGCCGGTGCCGCAGGACGTTCTCGACGCCGGCCGGCCGGGCTGACAACCTCTAGTCGCGGCCCGCGCCCGTCAGCCCGTTCTGCAGCCACCCCTTGGTGCGGCCGGGGTGGTTCGTCGCCATCCACGCCACGCCGACGTCACGGCAGTACCGGACGTCCTCGTAGTGGTCGACGGTCCAGCAGTACAGCGCCCGGCCCTGAGCCGCCGCCCGGTCCACCAACTCGGGTGCTCGCGCAGCGCTCGCGATGGACGGCCCGACGGCGGTCGCGCCGACGGTGGTGGCGGCGCCACCGCCGAGATAGCGGGAGGTCTCACCGAGCAGCACCGTAGGCAGCATCGGGGCCGCGCGCCGGATCCGCCATACGGCCGCCGCCGAGAACGACATCACCACCGCGCGGGACAGATCCGCCGAGGCCGGCGACGCGATGCCGTACCGGTGCAGCACGGCCAGCACCTTGCTCTCCACCAGCGCGCCGTAGCGGACGGGATGCTTGGTCTCGATGAAGAGCTTGACGGGCCGGTTCCAGTCCAGGACGAGGGAAGACCAGGTCGTCGAGCGCGAGCAAGCCGGTGTCTCCCGTGGCTGCCGTCGGGCCGCCAACTGGGATGCCACGCCCCGAAGTCGAGTTCGCGCAGCTGCGCCAGCGTCATCTCGCTGACCAGTCCGGTCCCGTTGGACGTCCGGTCCACCCGCCGGTCGTGCACGCACACCAGGTGCCCGTCGCGGGTCAGCCGAACGTCGCATTCGACGCCGTCGGCGCCTTCCTTGAGGGCCAGTTCGTAGGCCGCCAGGGTGTGCTCCGGACGGTCGGCCGATGCGCCCCGGTGCGCCACCACGAACGGATGGCCGCCGAGCGTGCCGTCGCCCGAGTTCATACGGCTATGCTGCCGGGTTCTGCCCTTCAGACTCAACCGCAGCGGCCGGTTCGGGCTCGGGATCCGGTTCGCTTCTCGGGCGATGGGGCCACTCTCGTCGCGCACGATCACCCAGCGCTTGGCCTGCCGCTCCACCGGCCTGGCGCTCGAAGCCGAGGAACACCTTCATGGCCAACAGCACCGCCGCCAGCGCCAGCAGGTAGGCGACGATCGTGGTCACGGTGTTGTCCGCGATCCCCTGCGGATCCTGGGTGAAACTCGTCGCGATCGAGAACACCGAAACCGCGGTGCTGAAGATCCACACGATCCACCACACACACGATCGGCCGGCGCAGCCATTTGCAGCCGCTCTTCGACGCCGGCCAACTCGATCACGAACACCGGCGCCCAGGCCAGATTCACCAGCGGCACTCAAGGCAACCCGCGCGCAGCGCCCATACCGGGCGTGGATCGTCACGCCGGTGGTGCGCGTAGCGCCGCGGCCCGCCGCGCGATCAGCCAGTTGGTCAGCACCACCGCGCTGGCAACGATCATGAACAGCGCGACGACGCTGACGAGCACGCCCAACCAGCGTCGCTGCGAACGCCACCACCTTGTTCAACAACACCGATCGGTTGACGATCAGCAGCGCGTAGCGCACGACGTGCACCAGCGCGGCGACACCGAGCACCACCATCGTCGCGATGAGGGTGGCACGCACCATCGCAAGGGAGGGGCCGCTGCGCGTCGCAGGCCGCCTGCAGCTCGGGCGCCTCGAACGTGGTCGACCAATCCCCACCTGGGGATGACTGCGTAGCGAGGGTCGGGCCGAGGGGCCGCCTGCGGCGGCGCGGCGGCGGGGCCGCGCCCGGTCGCACCGCGATCCAGCGATATCCGGCCGGCAATCGCACCGGCAGGTGCGTCCGCCGCCTGGGCGGCGAGCCCAGCCCGCTGGGTCCCATCGACGGCGCCGTCGGACGGGCGCTCCACTCCGCTCCAGGCGCAGGGCCCGACGGCGCAAGCAGCGTCCCGTGGCACCGCGGGCACCACACCCGTCGGCGGTCGCGCACGTTCCACCGCGTTCCGCACTGGGAACACACCTGAATCATTTCGCTCCTCGCGTGCGCGGATCATCCGACCAGCCTAGCGGCGGCCGGTCAGATGACGCCCGTAGCGCCGTCGTCGGTGACGACAGGACGGCCGGCACCGGCCCAGGCCAACATGCCGCCCGACACGTTCACCGGGGTGTAGCCGTTGCGGGCCAGATACTGCGCCACCCGCTGCGACCGGCCGCCGGCCTGGCACACCACGAACAGCGTCGCGTCTGCGTCTGATCTCGCCGATGCGCGACGGGACCTGCCCCATCGGAATGTGCTGGGCGCCGGGTGCGTGACCGCGCTGCCATTCGTCGTCCTCGCGCACGTCGAGCAGGACCACCGACCCGTCGAACGTCGCGGGAACATCGGCGATCTGCGCTTGCGCGACCTCGACCTCGTCCATGCCGTTCATGCTGACACGGCGTGCCGTCGGCGCTGCACTGCTACGCCACCAGGCGCGCACGCGTGCGCAGCGTCAGCAATGCCGGGACTATCCACAGTTTCCACAGGTTCATCCACAGGCCCCTCAGCGGCGCGAAACCCCGTTTGAGCCGCCCAATCTGTGAGCTCGCTGGAGTTCACTGTGGATAACCTGGCGGGTACCGGCCGCCGATCAACAGGCCGAGGGCCGCCGAGCGAAAATGGGTTGCCGCGCTAAGTTTCCGAACGCACGTCCGGATGGCGGGCGCGCCTTGTCGTCCATTCGAGCGACAGATGCGTGGCTCCACTTCGGACGGGTTCGCTGCGCGTCGCCGGATTTGCTGCGGGTCAGCGCGGTCCCGGTTCTATCAGGCTCGGATCATGTATTTATCCACGGCGCGGCGGAGCGCAAGCCGTTGGAATTTCACCCGCGGCGATGCGATCGGATATCGACAGGTCCGCACGCGTCGGCAGACGTGGCGAACACCTTCGTGACCGCGGATTTTGACGATGCCGGTGTCGATTTTTCACCGGAACAAGAGGGGTTATGATCGGCGTCACACGAGCTGTTTGTGACAGATCTCACTGGGGGAGGGCCCATAGATCGTGCAGGTCAGGAGGGTTTGATGGCGTCACATCCGATGGGTCCGGGATCCGCTATGCCGCCGTCTGAATGGCACTCCTCCGCGAACGTCTACACCCGCGGCCAGCTGATGGCCTGCCTGCGCGCCGGCGTCATCGCGCTCGTGCTGTTGGGCATTCTCGCTCTGATCGTTTTGTTCTGAACCGCCCGTGCGTGCGATCACCGCACGGGTGCCTGATCCGAACCTCTAACTGCGCTGCGCGCAGAGATCCCCGGCTCAGCCTTGGTGAGCCGGGATTCGGCGCGGACGGAGACCTGACCGCAGCCGACCGGCCGCCGTCAATCGCCTTGTCAGGCGGGCGGGTAGACCCCCATGCCCTTGGCCTTCTCGGTCTGCCAGAAGATGTCGGCGATCTCGTCGATCGTCGCGAGCAGCTTCTCGGCCACGGCGACGTCGGTCGACTTCTTGACGTCACCCGCCCCGTGGACTCCATCCCAGAACAGCTGGTGCAGGTTCGGGAACTGCTCGAAGTGCTCCTTGGTGAAGAAGTCGGCCCACAGCACCATCAGGTGATGCTTGACCTCCTCGGCGCGCTGCTCCTTGATGATGATGGCGCGGGTGCGGAAGTGCTCATCATCGGAGTCGGCGTACTTCTGGAGGCGTCTTCAGGCAAGAGAGGGCCTCGATCTTGGCCTGGGCGGGGTCGTAGACGCCGCAGTACAGATCGCAATGGGCATGGGCGGGGGTGGCGTTGGCGAACAGTCGATGCAGCATGGTCCTAAACCTACCCTTTGGGAGTGCGCCGAAACCATCCGCAGCGACGCTGGCCGCTACGCCGGTTCGCCGTCGTTGAGGACTCGATGCGTCCAGCGCTCAACCCAGGTGACGGGCTTCTGGCGCTGAGCGGTGGCGTCCCCCGGCGCGGCCAGCTCCGTGTGTTCCGCGATCCGACGCTGCCTTCGCGGTGGCTCGGTCAAGCGCGTCGGCGACGTGCGCGGCGCCGGTCGCAGCGCGACGTTCGAGGCCCGCTCGGACAACCCTTTCGCGCCAGGTGTCGTCGACTCGCGGCAGTTCGGGTGGGTGCCTGCGGCGGGCTCCTACCGCGTGCTGTGGACGGTCCGTAGACGCGATGACTGACTCGGTGACGCCAGTCTACGAGTCGCGCCGTTAGCACTCGTGTCCGCTTGCGTGCCGGCGCCAGGCTTGCCCATTCTGAGGTGATCGACCCACAGGCGTGTCGCGGACGTATCCGGAACACCGATGGCGCGGAGGCGAGATGGAGATGGGGTCCGGTCGGGCGATCGAGATCGCCCCGTTTCATTCGCGCGGGTCTCTCAAGGGATTCGTGGTCTCCGGCCGCTGGCCGGACTCGACCAAGGAGTGGGCGCAGCTGCTGATAGTCGCCGTGCGCGTCGCATCACTTCCTGGGTTGCTTTCCACCACAACGATTTTCGGCGCCCGCGAAGAGCTGCCTGACGAGCCGGTGCCGGGCACCGTCGGGCTGGTGGTGGCCGAAGGCACGGTTGTCGGTGAATCAGCAGTGCCGCCAGGGCATTTCGCGGGGCACCAGCCGCCGGCGCTGCTCATGCTGCATCCGCCCTCGGAAACCATGCCTTCGCTGCCGGAGTGCACGGGCGCCGCGTCGGGTTGCGTGCTGCTACCCGGGCTTCCGCATCTCGGTCTGGAGCATCGTGCCGCATGGGTCGAGGCGGAAGCGGACGGCACGGTGACGTCGATGGTGAGCCGCGTCGGTGTCGATCCCATCAGCCATCCCGACACCGCTATCTTGGCCATGCTGCTTGCGGCATAAGGGTTTTCGAACCATTTGATTCGTTGGCCTGAAACGCTCGATTCGGGTGCCCGAACTCGGGCCGCCGAGTGGCGCGGCCGTGAAATCGCCGCTATCGTCGATGAAGTCAGCGAAGGGAGTAGCCCCCAATCGTCGAGTCGACATACTGGCGCACAGCCCGGCCGGCGAACCGCAATGCGGTGGGCGAGACCTTCGACCGAAGTCTGACGGGTCGTGAGCAATTGACCCGTCGGCGACGTGTCGAAAGGTCGTTCTCATGCTCACCGCCGCACTGGTCAGTCTCTCCGTGGTGTTCGTCGCCGAACTCGGCGACAAGTCGCAGCTGATGACCATGACCTACGCCCTGCGCCACCGGTGGTGGGTGGTGCTGTCCGGCGTCGGCATCGCGTCGTTCATGGTGCACGGGCTCTCCGTGACGATCGGCCACTTCCTCGGGCTCACGTTGCCGGAGCGACCGATCGCATTCGCCGCGGCGATCGCCTTCCTGCTGTTCGCGGTGTGGACATGGCGGGAGGGTCGCGCAGGCGGCGACGAGGAGGAAGTCAAGGTCGCCGAACCGCGCCACGTGCTGCTCGCCGTCGTCTCCTCGTTCGTTCTGCGCTGAACTCGGCGACAAGACGATGCTCGCCACCGTCGCGCTGGCCAGCGATCACAACTGGGCCGGGGTCTGGATCGGCGCCACGGCGAGGCATGGTGCTCGCCGACGGTGTCGCGCATCGCGGTGGGCGCGGTGCTGCACAAGCGGTTGCCCGAGCGCTTCCTGCACGGCCTGGCCAGCTGTGCTGTTCCTGCTCTTCGGGCTATGGCTGCTCTTCGACGCGGCACTCGGCCTCCGGTGGATCGCGATCGGGGTCACCGGCACGGTTGCGGTGGCCGCACGCAACCGCGGCCGCAGTGGCGCTCGATCCGCAACCGCCGCGAGCATTCGCTGGCGCTGCCGCCGCTCGAATCGTCGTCGGATCGCGGCGGGCCTCCGGCTGGCTACTGTCGGTCGAACGACTGACCGAGTTCCCCACGGTTAGCGCGCTATCCGGCGTCACGTGCCGGGGAGCAGGCCAGACGGGCGCCGCTCCAGCTACCTCTGCCGAACGCAACTAGCAAACACCGGATTCCGCTTCGCGGCGCGGGACGCAGTTGCCCGTGGTGAGCGTCAGCATTCCGGTGACGAACCGTGTGCAACTTCCATGAAAGTCACCCCGGCGCAACCGTTATTGTTTGCTTCGCCGCACCGTGGGATGACGGTGCCGGCACACACCGACACACGCCGTTAAGACCTGTAGCGGCCACCAAAACGAAAAGGCGGGTTAACTTTTACGCGGTTTGCACTTGGTTGTTGGCACAACTCTCGCTACGATGATCAGCAAATACGCCGCCCTACGAAACCCGCTCGTCAAGCATGTGGAGGTCAAATCGATGAGCAAGACGTTCGCCGCCCGCCTAAACCGCCTGTTCGACACGGTTTACCCGCCCGGTCGCGGTCCGCATACGTCGGCTGAAGTCATCGCCGCGCTCAAGTCTGAAGGCGTCACGATGTCGGCTCCGTACCTGTCTCAGCTCCGCTCAGGCAACCGCACCAACCCCTCGGCAGCCACCATGGCCGCCCTTGCCAACTTCTTTCCGTATCAAGCCGGCCTACTTCACCGACGACGAGTACTACGAGAAGCTTGACAAGGAATTGACCTGGCTGGCGAGTATGCGTGACGAGGGTGTTCGCCGTATTGCGGGCGCGCACGGTCGGGTTGTCCGCAGAGGCCCAGCGAGGACATTGTTCAGAAGGTCGACGAGCTGCGTCGCCAGGAGCACCATGGACGATTAGCCCGCCGCACGGCGCCACGCGGCGTCCGGCGAGTTTGCGGAAAGTTCAGGTCCGCTCAGACCCTCCCCTTCTTGGAGAGTCGCCAGCTGGCGATATTGCTGTGCGATCTCGAGGATCCATTCGCGATCCGAATATGACGTGGGCTGGCGCAGCCAGCCAAGTCCGGGAACGCTATGCGCTCGTGTCCTTCGGCGCGCCCTCTCGGCCGTCGTAAGATCCACTGCGCGATCGTCCGCGCCTGCTCTCTGCGGCGGTACCGGTGGTGACTCGAGTTCGGACACGTCGTCCACCTCGTCGCAGCTCGCGCGTCGGCTCGCGCGCCGGTGGCGTCGACCGGTTCGCTTCCGCGCGGCATCGGCGGCGGTGGCCTCAGGAACAGTGCGCGTCGGAGATCAGCGACATCCGCTCGGCGACTCGGAACACCAGCGGGCCGCGGGGCGTACCCCGATGCCGACGTCGGGATGGCGCCGACCGAGCTCCGTGAGCAGCGGCTGGATGGTGCGCAGCTCGTGGCGGGCGCCGAACCAGTCTTCGACGCTGGGCAGCAGCGACCCGGCGGCGACGACCAGCATTGCGCAGCCCAGCAGCGTGGCCGCCGCGCCCACCCGACGAGCTGCGGTGGTGCCCGCCGCCCGCAGCAGGAAGAACGCGGATGCCAGCACGATCAGCACGATGCCGAGCGGTGAAGACGAACAAGGCCCGGCCACGCCGGCTGCGGTTGGAGTGACGCATGCCTGCCCACGACACCAGGGTCAGCGCCAGCAACACGTAGAGCAGCGGCAGCAACCACGGCAACCTGCCGTGCCGCTGGAGCCGAGGTTGCGCTTGAGGTACTCCTCTGGCGACATCTCCGGTTGCTGGCCCGCGGCGAAGAAGGTCACCAAGCTCACGACCGCGATAACCGCGGCAACGCCGTACTGCGCGATAGCAATTTTGCGAACGGTGGTCGGCGTCCGGCTCCGACGCACACGGTCGTGATCATCACGCAGCTGCCCGCCGCGCAGGCGATCAACGCGACCTGGCTGACAGCCCCATCGAAATGTTGGGCCAGTGCAGCACGGTGTCGATCAGCAGCGTCAACGGCTGCCAATTCAGCGCGGCCACCAACCCGAGGCTGCCCAGTGCGAGGATCATCGCGGTGCTCACCAGCGATTGCTTGTTGACCAGGGCCCAGCCGATGCGCAGGCCGGTGGCCAATCCGAGCAGACCCGGCGATCACCCAGATGATCAACCAAATGCCTCCGAGTCGGACCTGGACGATCGAGGAGCGATCCGACGGCAGCCGACCGAGGCGGTAGATGAGCAGCGCCGCGAAGTCTCTCGGCCTCCTGCTCGGCGTCCTCACCGCTGGGACCCATGCAGCCGGTCCGCTGGTTGAGCATGTATCCGATCAGGTCGGAGCTTGCCATCTCTGATGTTTTCGCGAGCTGCCTGGACGACCGGTATGCCCTCGTGGCCGAGCACCAGGTGCCCGAGCTCGTGGGCGAGGGTGCGGTCCCAGGCGGGTAGGCCCTTCTGGATCAAGAAGACGTCGCGGTCGGCGTATTGGCGCCACTGCCCGCACACCCGGAGGCAGATCGGCCATCTTGAGTTCGATCGGCCGGTTCGCGATCCTCGCTCACGGCATCGACGAGGCGGGGCAACGACACTTCCCCGCGTCGAGGGGCGAGATCGCAGCACCGCACTGACGGCGCGGGTGACGCGGCGACTGGCAGGCATACAACCCCCTTTCGACGAGTCCACTATGCGCTGTCCGCCCCGTCAAGGGCGGGCAGTTTGTCAGTTCACAAACCGTGCGGCACCGCTTGTGTGTACCGCATGGCCCGGCCTTCGCCTGGCGATATCCAACCAATCCCCCGGCGCCGGTGAGTACAAGGATGCCCGCAACGCCGGGCACTGCCAAGGCCGCTACCTGGGACAACCCGGCATTCCGCAAATAATTCGGTGTAACCGATCCGGTACGAGGACGGCGGCAGCTTTACGTTGCTGCCGACGTGGGCCGGCAACGGTTCGCGACCTGCGGGCGGCTCTGCTGTGACGCCGCGCGGTGCCGACGGCAACGACGGCGCCCTGGGTGCCGGGCCCCGCCGCCGCCTCCAAGCCCGAGGCCCGGTGGCGCGACGATAACCGGCAGAGTGATCGGCTGCACCGGCAGTTGTGCGAGCCAGCGGCGCCGACGCCCGGGACGGCGTCGAGCACAGATGGTGTTCCGCGGCAGGCGGGAAGCTGCACCTCCGCTGGCGGTCGTGGAATGCCGGGCGGCACCGCGATGGCACCCCCGCCGCCTCCGCCGCCGCAACGCTGCCACTACCACCTGGTGGCGGCGGCCCGAGCCCACCGCGCAGTCGTGGTTGGCGTAGTTGGTCTCGGGTCTTCGGGTCGGTCCCTGACTGGTCGTCGTCGTCGGAGTCGGACTGGTCGTCGTCGACGGACTTGGTCGTCGTCGTCACCATAAGTCGTCGTCACAGCAGTCGTCGCGGCGGCTCGCTGGTCGACTCATAGGTCGTCGATGGCGACGGTTCCGGTGTTGGTGTTGGTGTTGGCGTCGTCGGCTTCGTCGTTCGTGCCGGCTTCGCCGGCTCACTCGACTCGCAGCCCGCACCACAGTGTCGGGCGTTTCCGTTGCGCTTGCCGTTGCCGCAGTTGCCGTTACTCGGTCTTCGCTGCCGCTGCCGGGCTTGCCGGTTTCGGTGTCGGGCTTTCGTCCGTCTTCGTCGCAGGGCTGCCGCTGCCGTCGGGATCGGTCTTCGGCCCCTTGCCTGGATCCTCACTGGAGTGATCGCCGGGAACATTGGGCGCGGGGTCGGCGAAGGGCCAAGGCTCGCGCCCAGCGCCACACAGGAATAGGCCGGACGCCACGACGCAGGCCGACGCGGCGCCAAGCACACGCGAACCCACGTCGTATCCATCCTTCAAGGCGTCACCAGCCGACTGGTCATAGAGTCCGATAATTCTGGCACAAACCAGCGCTCGAACGGTTTGCTGTGGATCTGAATCTACTCGGGGCCGGGACACACCGATACCGGCAGACGATCCGGACGATAGTGTTGGGCTGCAGCCGTTGCTATGTCATGAATCGTCGACGAGATGACCCGGAGGCCGGCCGGGATGAGCCTGTTCAAGCGCAAAAGCCGCGCCACCCGCCGGGCCGAGGCCCGAGCCATCAAGGCCAAGCGCCAAACTCGAGGCCAAGCTCGCTGCGAAGAACGAGGCCCGTCGCATCAAGGCCGCAGCATCAAGGCCGAAACCAGGGCCCTCAAGTCGCAACTCAAGGCGCAGCGCGACAGCGACAAGGCCGCACTCAAGGTTGCTGAGACCCAGCTGAAGGCGGCACGCGAAGGAAAGTTGTTCTCCCCACGCGGATTCGACGCGTGCTCACCGTGACGCCGGCTGCTCGCACCGGTCGTGGTGCCGCTCGTCTACCGCGCCGCCATCGCCGCGCGCGGCTTCCCTCGACGAACGCAGGGCCGACCGGCTCGGCGTCCCGCTCAGCCAGCTCGGTCAGTTCTCCGGCCACGGCGCTGCAGCTGTCGGCGCGGATCGCTGGGGCCGAGCACTCGTTGCGCCTGGTCGCCGAGAAGAAGCCGAAGGACGCCGAGACCAAGCAGTTCGTCGCCGCGATCACCGAGCGGCTCAGTGACCTGTCGGCCGCCGTCACGGCCGCCGAGAACATGCCGACGTCGCGCCGCCGTGCCGCGCACGCGGCGATCGCCGAACAGCTCGACGGCATCGATGCCGACTTGATGGCCCGGCTGGGCCTGGTCTGACCAACGTGTCCGCCGCCAGCCCCGCAGCGCGCCGCCGTGGCACGGCCGCTGGGGCTGCTGACTGCGGCGCTGGCGGTGGCCGCCCACGCGGCGGGCAGCGGGGCGCCGCCTGACTGGTGCGGTCGTCGCTCAGCTGGCGGTGCTGGCGGCGACGGTCGGTGCGCTCGCCGCGACCATCGCTCGCGCCGCCGACGCCAGGATCCTGCTCGGCCTGCTCGCGGCAGGGCAGGCGTGCGGTCACCTAGTTCTCAGCGTCGTCGGGCACAGCCACCCGGCGGCCGCAGCGCCGCCTGCCTCGGCGATGCTGGCCGCGCATGTGGTGGCGGTCGGTGCAGGCGCGCTTCTGATCGCCGCGAGCGATCGGCTCTGCCGAGCCATATCCCGTGCGGTGTCGCGCCGCAGTCGGATCGTCGCCACGCCGTGTCGCCGTCGCACCGTTGTACTGGTCGGCGAGGCCGATCAGCCGCTGCGGTCGGCACTTCTGCTCGCCGCGTCGGTGTCGCACCGGGGTCCGCCGGTCAGCCTGCACCGCTGACCGACATCCCAACGACACCAGAAAGCCACAATCGAATGCGATTCAATACCCGGGCGCGTTCGCGCGCCCTCATCACCGCTGCCGCCACCGGGGCGGCGATGTCCATCGGTCTGCTGGCCGGCAGCCGCGCCTGCGTGGGCTCATGTCCACGCCGACGCGGACAACCCCACCCCCGGCTCCTACTCGGTAGCTCACCTTCAGAGTGCCCAACGAGTCTGGAGAAGGGCGCCCTTACAACACAATTGAGCGTCGCGCCTGCCCAACGTGGCGTCCGCGAGCACGGAGGCGATGCCGGAGCTGGACCGCCCAGCTGGATCGAGATGCCGCCGCGGGCACGGTCCGTTCTGTCACGTGGACAGCTGCACCCGGAACCGGCATCGCGGCGGACCAGTTCGCACTGTTCCGTATCTCGGTGCAGCTGCCCGACACTCCGACGGTCAGCCTGCCCAGCCACGCAGACGTATTCGGACGGGACGATCGTGAAGTGGGATCAACCGACGCCGCCCGGCGGAGCTGAACCCGAGCACCCGGCGCCGGAGATCGCTCTGACTGGTGCCAAGGCCGATGCCGGCGACGACCATCCGATGCCGGTGGCGCAAACGGCGGTCGCGCAAGCCGCGGCTCAGCCTGCGGCTGACAACACGCGCGCTGGCTCGCGGGCAGCGCTCTGGCGGTCGCCGCCATTGCGGTGGTGACCGCCCTACTGGTGCGACGGCGAGCATGAATCGCGCTTATCGCGACGCTGGTCCTGGCCATCTCGCTCGCCGCGGCGGCGGTGGCCGGGGCCGGTGTGCGTCCGCGCACGCGGTCCGCGTCGCAACCGACCCCGTCGAGAACACCGAATTGAACCAGGGGCCGCAGAAAGTCAGCGCGACGTTCAACGAGGCGCTGCAACCCCAGTTCGCCGCGATGACGGTCGTCGGCCCCGACGGCAACCTGTGGTCGACGGGCGACCCGCGAGGTGGACGGCGCCGTCGTCAGCGTCGGCGTGCGACCGCTGGGCCTGTCCGGCACCTACACGGTGAATTACCGGGTGACGTCGGCGGACGGCCACGTGGTCTCAGGGTCGTGGTCGTTCAAGCTCACGGTGTCCGGCACGGGCACGCCCGGTCCGTCGGCGTCTGCGACGACCCCTCGAGTGACGGCATTCCGGTCTGGCCGTTCTTCGTCGCTGCCGGACTGATCGTGACCGCCGGCGCGGTTTGGGCGGTGCGACGGCAGAGGTGACCCGGCAACGGGCGGTGGCCGGTGCAGCACTGGTCGTCGCGGTATCCGCGGCGGTCGGCTGGGCGCTGGCTGGCAGCAGAATTCGCTGGCGGCGACGCTGGTCCGCGCGGCGGCCGACGTCTTGGCTGTCGTTGCGTTGGGCCTGACAGCGGTGCCGATGCTCGACATCGACCGCTACCGCGGTGAGCTGATCCGCCGCGCCACCGTCCCGTTGACTATCGCAGGCGCCGTCTGGCTGGTCGCCGAGCTGCTCCGGTTGGTCGTGGAGGCTGCGCAGGCCGCAGCGATTCCGATGTCCCGGCTGGGTGTCGACACCGCTGCCGAGTTCGCCCTGCACACTGCGCCCGGACGGTCAGGCCTGTTCAGCGCGGCAGCCGCAGGGTTGGTGTGTCTGGTCGTCGTGGCTGCGCCGCGTACGGCGTCGACGAACGTTGCGGTCGCGGGTCTCGCAGCGGCCGGCGTGGCGGCGCGGCCACTCACCGGCCATCTCTCCGAGTAGCGCACTAGGAGGCACGGCCGTCGCCTGTGCACAGCCTGGCGGCCGCCCTGTGGTGCGGCGCGCTGGCCGCGCTCGTGCTCACCGTTGAGCACCGCGGCCAGTGGGCCCGTGTGCTGCCGAGGTTCTCGCAGCTGTCACTGGCGTGCGTGGCCGCACTGCTGGTGGGCGGTGTGGTCGGGGCGGTCATGACGCTCGGCTCGCCGAGTGCAGCTGTATGCGACGGGATACGGCCGGCTGTTGTCGGCGAAGGTCGTAGTCACGGTGCTGCTCGTCGCGTTGGCGTACCGCAACCGGACGATGTGGCTGCCCGCCGCACGATCGCACCGGGCCACGGCGCTGGTGTCACGGTCACGGGCGCTGTTCGAACTGGCGATCATGGCCGTCGCGCTCACGCTGGCGGCCGCACTGGCCGTGACCGGTTAGCCGCCATTTCCGGCCTGGCATGATGGGAGCCACTGCCGGGTAGACGAAACAGGCGCAAAGGAGCAGCCAAATGGCAGACCAGCAGGATCGACCCGACGAGAAGGCTGACGCCGCAGCACCGGCAGCCGAGCCGGCGTCGTCCGCGCCAAGCCCCGATCAGGTCCCGCCTGCCGAACCCCCGCACCGCCTGCCAAGGCGGCGAAGAAGGCGCCCGCCAAGGCGGCTAAGAAAGCACCGGCCAAGGCCGCTGAAGAAGACACCGGCGAAGAAGGCACCCGCCAAGAAGGCCCCAGCGAAGAAGGCACCGCCGAAGACCGCACCCGCGGCCCCGAGATTGGCCGACACCAACGGCGATCTCACGTCGGCCGCGAAAGAGGCTGCGGCGCACGCGAAATCCACTGTCGCGAGCGCGCCCAACCCCGTCTCTGGTCCGGCTCCAGTGCCGTTGATCGGACCCGAGCCGTCACGACTGCCGATCGTCGCCGCCATCGCCGCCGGTGTGCTGGAGCGATGATCGTCGTGCTTCTTGCCCGCAGGCACTCAGACGACTGATGAAATCGGCTTGACCCTGACGCGACGTCAGCGTCCGATAGTGGCGGCCGACGAACAGTTCACCCGCTACTGCGACGACGTCGACCCGGGGACGGCGCAGTTCCTGCACGACATCGTGGTCGCGAAGTTACGCTGAGGCTCCTGTAACCCGCGATCAGCGAGGTTTGGGGGGCCATGGCTGGGAATCCACCATCAGGCACGGTGACGTTCTTGCTCACCGATCTCGAGGGGTCCACCCGCATGTGGGAGCAGGATCCCGAGGCGATGAAGGCCGCGATGGTTCGCCACGACGAAATCCTCGAGAAGACGTTCGCGGAGACCCGCGGATCTCGTGTTCTCTCGGATGGGTGACGGGATGGCGGCTGCGTTCGCGACGGCACGGGACGCCATCACCGCGGCGGCGGCGATCCAGCAAGCGCTCGCGTCGGAGCCCTGGCGCACCGTGCGCCCATTGCGGGCCCGCATCGGCCTGCACACCGACGAGGCCGTGATCGTCGATGACACCGGCTACGCCAGCCTGCCGATCAATCGGTGCGCACGCTTGATGACAGCGGCCCATGGCGGACAGACCGTCGTATCCGGCGCCACAGAGATGCTGATGCGCGGTCAGCGCCCTGACGGTATGGAGCTCGTCGATCTTGGCGAACACCGGCTGCGTGATCTCGGCCAGCCCACTCGCATTTTCGAGCTCGTCGGCGACGGCGCCCGTGAGAAATTCCCACCGCTGCGGACTTTGGATTCCTTCCCGGGAAACCTTCCCGCACAGGTCAGTTCGTTCATCGGGCGCAAGGATGACGTGGCACGGGTAGCGCGCAGCACTCGATACGTCACGGGTCGTGACCGTCACCGGCGTCGGCGGAGTCGGCAAGACCCGCTTGGCATTACAGGTCGCCGCCGACGTGCTGCCACACTACCGTGACGGGGCTTGGCTGGTGGAACCCGCATCTGTTCGTGACGTGGCAGGGGTGGTGGGCGCCGTCGCGGAGATGTTCCGCTTCACCGGCCGCAGCGGGCAATCGCTCGAGGACTCCCTGCTCGAGATGTTGGCCCAGAAGCAGACGCTGCTGGTGGTGGACAACTGCGAGCATGTGCTCGGCTCGGTGGCCCGGCTCGTGAGCGCCATAGAGCGGAAGTGCCCCGGCATCGTGGTGCTCGCCACCAGTCGGGAAGGACTGGCGATCGACGGCGAACAGATTCTTGCACTTCCTCCCCTGGAGGCCGGTCGGCCAGGCGAAGACATCGAACGACTGATACACGCCGACGCGATCAGCCTGTTTGTGGAGCGAGCACGGCAAGTCAAGGCGGATTTCGCGTTGAACGACAACAACTCTCGCGCGGTCGTCGATATCTGCCAGCGCCTCGACGGCGTCCCACTCGCCATCGAACTTGCGGCGGCGCGGGTGATGGCGTTGAGTCCGGCCGAACTGCTGCGTCGGCTCGACCGCCGATTCCAGGTGCTTTCCGGCGGACGCCGAAGCGCGATCGAGCGGCACGCCACGTTACGGGCCGCGATCGACTGGTCCTACGACCTGCTGGACAGTGCCGAGCAGCGACTGCTGGCTCGCCTTGCGGTGTTCTCGGGTGGCTGCACACTCGAGCGCCATCGAGGAGGTCTGCAGCGGCGATCCTGTCGAGACGGGACGCGGTCATGGATCTGGTCGCCGGTCTGGTTGCCCGCTCACTCGTGGTCGCGGAAGACAGCGATCTGGGCACGCGGTATCGAATGCTGGAGACCATTCGCCAATATGGGAGAGAGCGCCTCGCGGCTTCCGGCGAGACGGATGCGGTGCTGCTACGGCACGCCGCGTTCTACGCACAATTCTCCGCTCGTGCTGCCGAAAAGACCTACGGGCCAGACCAGCTCGTCTGGGCACGACAAATCAAGCTCGAGCGAGACAACCTTCTCGCTGCCCTGGCGAATGCCGTCGATTCCGGCGACGCTTCAGTGGCCGTTGAGTTGGTGGCGAGCTATCCCATCCAATCGAGGGCCGAGGGACCTAACCGGCGAACTACTCGTTGTAGATGTGGCGCCTGTACTCGGCATGCCCGGAGCATCCGCACAGCCGGGATATCCCTCCGCGCTGCTGGTGGCAGCCTCATAAGGCGCAGTCGATCGGCGACTGGCAGCGCGTCGATGAGCTATGCCAGCAGGCGCTGGAGGCTGGGGAAAGACTCCGGCGCGTTTCACGGCCCGAGGATTGAGATGGAAACCTGTAGTTTGCAGGCGCAAAACTCGCTGGCGGCCGGCGCCTATGCCGATGCGGTTTCGGCGTACGCACGAGCCGCCGAACTGGCCAACGGCGATGGGTATCCCGGGCCTGGCGGCAATCTTTTTGGCCTACAAGGTCAGTTGTGCGCTTCTCGGGGGCACCGCGGCCGAGGAAATGGAGCCGACGGTAGAGGAATCTGTCACGTTGGCGCGACGCTCCGGGATGCCCGGCGCCATGGTCATCAGCCTCAACTCACTGGCGATGACGCTAGCCGAGCGTGATCCCAATCGGGCCAAAGCAGTTCTCCGCGAGACATTGAACTCGCTAGCTCGCCCGGCCAAGAAGTGGCGACGGGTTTCCTCACCGCCTCCCTGGTCGCCACGAGGCTCGGTGACTGGAACGTCGCGCTAGCACTTGCAGCTCGGACCATGGTGCTGCTGGCGCTGGGTCAGGACAGTGATGGCCGCCGCACCCAGTCTGGGCGTATGTGCGCGGGCGCTCGCTGAAGATCGGCCCGAAGTGGCCGGGGTCTTGCGTGGTGCGGCTTACGCCGCCTACCGGCGCGGGAGCACTGGACAATCCTCGCCAGACAAGGAACGAGGCAATCCCAGCGTCAACTATCTTCTCCAGGCGTTGCGCGAGGCAGGCGACATCATCACCGCTGCACTTGGTGACGAGCGCCGGCAGCGCCTGCGTACCGAAGGCGCGCGCACTGACGATGGACGAAGCCGTGTCATACGCACTGGCCAACATCGACGCCGAGCTACTTACCGGCCCCATCCCACTGACGCGGGCCTAGAACGATGACCGCGCAGCCGCCGTCAGGCACCGTGACCTTCCTCCTCACCGACCTCGAGGGCTCCACCCGGATGTGGGAGCAGGATCCCATTGCGATGAAGGCGACGTCGACTACTACGGTCAAACGGTTCCCGAAGGCAGCGTCAGTGATGATGCTCATCGCCTCGGCCCGCCGCGACCATCGCCAGTACCCGCCGGACGGCGACGCCTTCGCCATTCACCGCGAGCAGCGCCAGCATCTCGCGTTCGGTGTCGGCATCCACTACTGCCTGGGCGCGTCGCTCGCTCGTCTAGAGGGATCCATCGCCCTCGAAGAGATCCTCAAGCGATTTCCAGAATGGGACGTCGACCTTGACAGTGCGCGTTGGTCGTCGGCGTCTGCGGCCCGGGGCTGGGAAAACCATGCCCGCATTGCTCCTCGCTAGCATCGAGCGGTGACCGTAGCACCCCGCCTCACCGCTGACCTCGTCGACGAAATCGGCCCCGACGTCCGCAGCTGCGATCTGCAGTTCGGCCAATACGGCGGCAGGTCGCAGTTCGCGGGGCCGATCGCGACGGTGCGGTGCTTTCCAGGACAACGCGCTACTGAAATCGGTGCTGTCCGAGCCCGGCGACGGCGGGGTGCTGGTGATCGACGGCGACGGCTCGCTGCACAGCGCGCTGGTCGGCGACCTCATCGCGGGTCTGGGCGTCGAGAACGGCTGGGCCGGTCTGATCATCAACGGCGCGGTACGCGACGTCGCGACACTGCGCACGCTGGAGCATCGGCATCAAGGCGCTCGGCACCAATCCGCGCAAGAGCACCAAGACCGGCGACGGCCAGCGCGACGTCGCGCGTCGAGTTCGGCGGAGTCGTGTTCGTCCCAGGCGAGATCGCCTACAGCGATGACGACGGCATTGTCGTCGTCGCCGCAGGCTGAGCGATTAGGCCGAAACTGCCTCCACCGCACGGTGTTTGGTGAACTGCAGCGCTTCGTCGTCCACCTTGCCGTGCCGAATGAGCCGCAGATCCAGCAGATAGTTCTGCTTGAGCCGCCACGGGGCGACGTGACCGGTCTTCGGCAGGTAGTCGAGCGCGCGCAGCACGTAACCAGGGGTGAAGTCCATCAGGGGCCGCTCATCGACGGAGTTGCCCGGATGCTGCGGCTCGACGGTGTCGAAGCCGTTGGCGTCCATGTAATTCAGCACACGGCAGACGAACTCCGGACACCAGGTCGGCCTTCAGCGTCCACGACGCGTTGGTGTAGCCGATCGTGAAGGCCATGTTCGGGCATGTCCGTCAACATCATGCCCTTGTAGGCCATGGTGTCGTGCACGTCGACCGGCAAGCCGTTGCGCTGAGATCGCCGCGCCGCCGAACAGCTGCATGTTCAGACCCGTTGCGGTGACGATGATGTCGGCCTGCAGCTCGCTCACCCGAGGTCAGCTTGATGCCGGTCTTGGTGAAGCGTCTCGATCGTATCGGTGACGACGTCGGCCTTGCCCTCGCGGATGGTCTTGAACAGGTCGCCGTTGGGCGCCAGGCACAGCCGCTGGTCCCACGGGTTGTAGCGCGGGCCGAAGTGCTTCTCGACGTCGATAGCCCTCGGGCAGCCGCCGCTCGGCCATGGTCATCAGCGTCTTGCGCATGAACTTCGGGAACCGCCGCGCGATCCGGTACTGCGCCGACTGGAACAGGATGCTCTTCCACCGGTTGACGACATACGCAGGCTTCGCAGGCAGCGCGTTGTTCATCCTGACACTGAACGGGTCGACGTCGGGCAGCGAGCCGATGTAGCGTCGGCGAACGCTGCAGCATCGTCACGTGTCCGGCGCCTGAATCGGCAAGGGCCGGAATCAACGTCACCGCGGTCGCGCCACTGCCGATGACGACGATCTTCTTGCCCTGCGTAGTCGAGGTCCTCCGGCCAGTGCTGCGGATGGATGATCGTGCCCTCGAAGTCGTCGGCAACCGGCGAACTCCGGCGTGTAGCCCTCGTCGTAGTTGTAGTAGCCGCTGCACGCGAACAGGAACGAGGCCTTGATCTCGACCTCCTCGCCGTCGCGCTCGACGTCGCAGCGGTCCACCGGTTCTCGGCGTCGGACCAGTCGGCGCCGACCACCTTGTGGCCGTACCGGATGTGCTTGTCGATGCCGTACTCGGCGACCGTCTCCTTCAGGTAGGCCATGATCGACGGGCCGTCGGCGATGGCCTTCGCCGACGTCCACGGCTTGAACCGGAAGCCGAGCGTGAACATGTCGGAGTCCGAGCGGATGCCCGGGTACTTGAACAGGTCCCAGGTGCCGCCGAGGTTGTCCCGGCGCTCGAGGATCACGTAGCTCTTGCCGGGGCAGCGGTCCTGCAGATGCCAGGCGGCACTGATGCCGGAGATGCCGGCTCCGACGATGACGACGTCGACAAATTCGGTCATGTTGTAAAGCTATCAACACCGTGTCGAGTGAGTCAACGATGTGTTGAGAAACTCGACATGACTGTAAAGTTTGCTGCCGTGACCACCGCCAGCCAGCCGCGCGCCGCCCGCGGTCGCCGCGCCGCCCGCCCGTCCGGCGACGATCGTGAGCTGGCGATTCTCGCCACCGCTGGAGCGGCTGCTGGAGGACCGGCCGTTCGCCGAGATCTCGGTCGACGACCTCGCCAAGGGGCGCCGGCATCTCCCGTCCGACCTTCTACTTCTACTTCCCGTCGAAGGACGCGGTGCTGCTGACGCTGTTCGAGCGAGTTGGCATCGCAGGCTGACGCCGCGTTCGAGGGTCGCGGACGACTACCCGCCGATCCCGCCAGGCATGGCGCGACGGTATCTACGCCTTCTTCGAACCTTTGCGCACCCACCTCGCCGTGTGCTCGCCGGCTGTGGCGGCCACCGCAACCAACGCCGAGATCCGCGAGCTGCTGGTCGACGTTCATGCAGAAGTGGATCGATCAGCACAGCCGCGGTCATCACCGCCGAACGCGCCCGCGGCGCATGCGCCGGACACCGTGCCGGCTCAGGACCTCGCCGCCGCGCTGAACCTGATGAACGAGCGCGACCATGTTCGCCTCGTACACGGCCCAGAAGCCGGCCATGCCGAGACGCGGCGCTCGACACACGTCGTGCACATCTGGATCACCAGCATCTACGGCGAGACCCGCTGACTCGTCGGACCTCGATGCGAACATATGTTCGTGTCCGGGCGCGGCAGGTTCCTATTCGGCGGCTCAGCCGCCGTCCATCCTGCACGCCGACCTCGATTCGTTCTACGCCTCGGTCGAGCAGCGCGACGATCCCGACGCTGCGCGGCCGGCCGGTGATCGTCGGCGGCGGCGTCGTGCTCGCCGCCAGCTTACGAGGCCAAGGCCTACGGCGGTGCGCACGGCGATGGGCGGACGCCAGGCCCGCGCTGTGTCCGCACGCGATCGTGGTGCCGCCGCGGATGTCGGCGTATTCGCGAGGCCAGCGACAGCGGTGTTCGAGGTGTTCCACGACACCACGCCGCGTGGTCGAGCCGCGTCGTCGGTGGACGAGGCGCTTCCTCGACGTGGCGGGCCTGCGGCGGGTGTCGGGCACCCCGGTCGAGATCGCCGCCCGGCTGCGCGCGCGACGTCCGCGACCGCGTCGGCCTGCCCGATCACCGTCGGCATCGCGCGGACGAAGTTCCTGGCCAAGGTCGCCAGCCAGGAGGCCAAGCCCGACGGGCTGCTGCTGGTGCCGCCGGACCGTGAACTGGCATTCCTGCACCCGCTGCCGGTGCGCCGGCTCTGGGGCGTCGGCGTGAAGACGGCCGAGAAGCTGCACGCGCACGGCATCGAGACGGTCGTCCGACGTCGCCGAGCTCAGCGAGTCGACGCTCGGGTCGCTGGTCGGCGGGGCGATGGGCCGTCAGCTATTCGCGTTGTCGCGCAACATCGACCGCCGCCGCGTGGTGACGGGCGTGCGCCGCCGGTCGGTCGGGGCGCAGCGGGCGCTGGGCCGGGCAGGCAACACGATGACGGCCACGGAGGTCGACGCCGTCGTCGTCAATCTCGTCGATCGAATCACCCGGCGGATGCGCAACGGCCGGCCGTACCGGGCCGAACGGTGGTGCTGCGGTTGCGGTTTGACGACTTCGGCCGGGCCACCCGGTCGCACACGATGCCGCGGGCCACGGCATCGACCGACGCCATCCTCGACACCGCGCGCGGCCTGGTCGCCGCGGCCGCGCCGCTGATCGCCGAGCGCGGCCTGACGCTGGTCGGGTTCGCGGTCGTCCAACATCGACCGAGGACGGCGCCGCAGCAGCTGGAGCTGCCGTTCGAGGAACACGCGGACACCGTCGCGATCCGACGAAGCGCGTCGACAGGGTGCGGCCATCGCTGCGGCAATACCGCGTGTCACGCGCGGCGTGCTGCGTCGGCCGCGACCCCGGCCTCGAGATGCCGCACCTGCCGGACTACATTCGGGTCGTCCACTCCAGCAGCGCTTTCCGCGGACCACGTGTTGACGATCCGATCGACGGGCACCTCCGGCGTCGCAGCGCGCGCTGCGCGCCGTACCCAAAGAACTCCAGCTGACCGGGTGCGTGCGAGTCGGTGTCGATGGAGAACAGGCAGCCGATCTCGAGCGCCAGGTTCGAGCAAGCCGGGTCGGTGGATCCCGCCGGCTCCGGGCGCGAGTTGATCTCGACGGCGGTACCGTGCGTCGCGGCAGGCGGTGAAGACCTTCTCCGCGTCGAACTTGGATTCCGGCCGCGATGCCCCGGCCACCGGTGACGAGCCGGCCGGTGCAGTGGCCCGAAAGCACGTCGGCGTGCGGATTGTCGACCGCACTCGATCATCGCCGCGTCATCGACGGCGCATCCATCGACAGCTTCGAGGTGCACGCTGGTCACCACGACGTCGAGGCGCTCGAGCAGCTCGGGCTCCTGATCGAGCGAGCCGTCCTCGAGGATGTCGACCTCGATGCCGGTGAGGATCGCATCAGTGCGCAACCGTCTCCACGCAGCTCGTCGATCACGTCGAGCTGCTTGCGGAGGCGCTCCGGGCGACAGGCCGTTGGCGACCGTCAGGCGGGGCGAGTGGTCGGTCAGCGCGCAGTACTCGTGGCCCAATTCCCTTGCCGCGAGTCATCATCTCCCCGATCGGCGCCGAGCCGTCCGACCAGTTCGAGTGCACGTGAAGGTCGCCGCTTGAGCGCGGCCCGGATCGTCACCACCGCCGAGATCCTCTGCCGCCGTGCGCAATTCGGCCGGCGCGTCGGGCTGCTCGGCCCGGCCCACGCCTGGGCGATGACCTTCGCGGTCTTGGGCCCGCGTGCCGGGCAGCGGCTGCCGGCTGTTGGCCGCGCCGTGGCGCTCGCGGTCGGCGTCGCTGAGGCCCCTCCGACCGATGTCGGCGGCGTTGCGGTAGGCCATCACCCGGCGCGGGTCACTCGCGGGCGCTGATCCTTGTGAGTACGCAATCTGGCGCAGGGCGACGACGGGGTCCATGCGGTCCAGATGTGCCCGCTCAGGGCGCCGCACGCCGGGTCGCGGCCGCGTCAGCCCAACGACCCGGTCAGTGTGGGCGCATCACTCGGCGACGGGCACCGCTGGCCCGGCGAACAGATCCCTCGGCCGGACCCTCGGCGGCGATCGCGGTCACGTGCGTGCAGCACCGCGTCCCAGCAGTGGCCACGGGTCGACGTTGCAGTCCTCTGTTCCGGACGCGGCGGCCGAGGTCCCCAGCCGTGGATCGCCGCCGCCGTCAGGGCGACAGTGCCGTGCCATTCTCGCCGGGAAGTCCCAGCACCGCCGGCGCGCGACATGCGCTGCCCTCCACGCTGCCGGCTCACCCCACGCTCGCGCCAGCGCTCAGTCCAGTCGCCTTGCGGTATGCGGTGCGCCAGTCGTCGTCCAGCGGTGCCCCCTCGACCGGCGGGAGGTGTCCGTGAGCTCGCCGAAACTCTCCTTTTGGCGGCCGCGGTGAATGCCAGCGCCAGGCCACCCGCACGCCACGACGAGGATCTACTCAGGCTCAGCTTCTGGCACTGGCGTCCAGCCCGTTGGGCTGCCGCGTCCGGTCGCATTCATCAACACCCCGACGTTGAACGGCGGCATGCGGGCGTGACAAATCAGTCCACCATGCCTGTACCGAGCCTGGCCGGCGACAAGGAATTAATCAGCGCACTCAGGACTGGTTTGGAAACACGGCAAGGATTCGCACGACCGGAACATCCCCGCGGGACACCACGTGGTCCGGCTTATGCTAACCACGGCCGTCCGGCGGGCGGCCGACGATATCGACGTCTTCGAGTCCGGCTGGACCTTCGAACCACTTCTATCCGATCTTCTCCGACTCCGCCGGCCCGTGCCTCGAAGGGCTGGACCACGCTGACCGCGCTGGCGCAGGCCACAAGCGGCTACGGCTCGGCACGCTCGGTCACCGGCATCCACTACCGCCACCCGCGGTGCTGGCCAACATGGCTGCGGCGCTGGACATCATCTCCAACGGCCGCCTCGAACTCGGCATCGGCGCGAGGCTGGAACGAAGAGAGTCAGGCGCCTACGGCATCGAGACTCGGCTCCATCAGGGAGCGCTTCGACCGCTTCGAGGAAGCCTGCGAGGTGCTGACCAGCCTGTTGAGCAGGAGACGACGACGCTTCGACGGCAAGTTCTACCAGCTCAAGGACGCGCGCAACGAGCCGAAGGGCCCGCAGAAGCCGCATCCGCCGATCTGCATCGGAGGCAGCGGTGAGAAGCGCACGCTGCGCATCACCGCGCAAGTACGCCGACCACTGGAACTTCGTCGGGCGGTCCGCCGGAGGAGTTCGCACGCAAGCGCGACGTGCTCGCCTCGCACTGCGCGGCACATCGGCGCGCGATCCCAAAGGAGATCATGCTGTCCTCATGTCCGGCTGAGCCCGGATCACCCGCAACTCCGGCGCAAGGATCGATTTCGTCACGCGATCCGGGAGGCCGCCGCGCTCGGCAAGGAAGGCCTGGACCTCGCGATCGTGTACCTGCCGACGCCGCACGACCCGCGGTGCTCGAACCGCTCGCCGAGACGATCAGCGACTCCGCGGCTGCTCACCAGCAAAGACATGTGACGATAACGATAATATAACGAGTTAGGCAAACGGAAGAGTGCACATCGTCGGCTGCTAACGACGTAACCAGCCGGGCTCGGAATGTCGGCTAGAACGCCGTAGCGAAGTAGCTCGTCCGGCGTGATCAGACGTTCGCGCCTTGGCGGGAAATTCGCGGCATCTTGACCGGGTGACGGAACCATGACCAGGGCGATTCGACTCACCCGAGACCGAGATAGCGGGTTGAGTGTACGGTGCTCACTCCTGCGATATAGCAATAGCTGAACCGGGGGCACTACGTTACCGCAGAACCCTCATGAAGTCATTAGATACCTATTACCTGGCAAACTGAACTAGGCACGCCGAACCAATAATCTGATGTTTTTGGAGTGACTAGCGTCGCTGACTAATGTGACGTCACACAGGGTCGCACGCCCGCCTGCGGGTTTTGGCGGTCCGGATCACGTCAACGTGGGTGACCGGCAGGTGGTGGAGATGGCCGATCACCCCGTCATTCCGGCTGCGTGTCGCAGCTGTTTAGTCCCAACGCAAGGGCGGGCCCAATTTACGCACAGGCTAGCGTTGCGGCACGGCGGTGGGCTTGATCGGCGCAGGCAGCGCGGTTGCGCCCATCAGATAGCGGTCGACGCCCGCCGCGGCGGCGCGGCCCTCGGCGATCGCCCAGACGATCAGCGACTGCCCGCGGCCCATGTCGCCGGCGACGGAAACGCCGGGCACCGACGTCGGCGAAGTCGGCGTCGCGCGCGACGTTGCCACGGTCGGTGATCTCGACGCCCGAGGTCGGTCAGCAGGCCTTCACGCTCGGGGCCGACGAAGCCCATCGCGAGCAGCACCAGGTCGGCTTCCATGCTCGAAGTCGGTGCCCTCGACCTTCTCGAACTTGCCCGCCGTTCATCTTGACCTCGTGTCCCGCAGCGCCTGTGACGCTGTCCGTCGCCGCCGGCGAACTCCTCGGTGTTGACCGAGTACACGCGCTCGCCGCCTCCTCGTGGGCGGAGGACACCCGGAACATCAGCGGGTAGACCGGCCACGGGGTGGAGTCGCGCACGCGTCTCGGGCGGGCGGGGCATGATCTCGAACTGGTGCACGCTTGCGGCGCCCTGCGCGGTGCACGGTGCCCAGGCAGTCGGCGCCGGTGTCGCCGCCGCCGATGATGATGACCTTCTTGCCCTTGGCGGTGATCGGCGGCTCGCCGTCCTCGTCGAGCACCGGATCGCCGTGCTGCACCCGGTTGGCCCACGGCAGGAACTCCATCGCCTGATGGATGCCGTCGAGGTCGCGGCCCGGGATCGGCAGATCGCGGGCCACGCGGTCGCGCCGCCGGCCAGCACCACCGCGTCGAACTCGGCGCGCAGCTGTGCGGCGGTGATGTCGACGCCGACGTTCACGCCGGCGCGGAACTGCGGTGCCCTCGGCCTCCATCTGCTCGAGCCGCGCGGTCGATGTGGCGCTTCTCCATCTTGAACTCGGGGATGCCGTAGCGCAGCAGGCCGCCGATGCGGTCGTCGCGCTCGAACACCGTCACGGTAGTGACCGGCGCGGGTGAGCTGCTGAGCGGCGGCCAGGCCGGCAGGCCCGGATCCGACGACGGCGACGGTCTTGCCGGTCAGCTTGTCGGGCGGCAGCGGAACGACCCAGCCCTCGTCGAAGGCGTTGTCGATGATCTCGACCTCGACCTGCTTGATGGTCACCGGATCCTGGTTGATGCCGAGCACGCACGAGCCCTCACACGGCGCCGGGCACAGCCGACCGGTGAACTCCGGGAAGTTGTTGGTGGCGTGCAGCCGCTCGATCGCATCGCGCCAGCGGTCGGTGCGCACCAGGTCGTTCCACTCCGGGATGAGGTTGCCCAGCGGACACCCGTTGTGGCAGAACGGGATACCGCAGTCCATGCACCGCGCCGCCTGATCGCGCAGCACGTCGTGGGAGAAGTCCTCGTAGACCTCTTTCCAGTCGCGCAGACGCAGCGGGACCGGCCGCCGCTGCGGGGTCTCGCGCTTTGTGTGCTTGAGGAAGCCCTTGGGATCAGGCATTCGCGGCCGCCATGATCGCCGTCGTCGACATCCTCGCCGGTGCGTTCGGCCTCGTGCGATCGCCTCGAGCACCCGCTTGAAGTCGCGCGGCATCACCTTCACGAAGTGCTTCAGCTCGTTCTCCCAGTCGCGTCAGGATGCGTTGTCCCACGGCCGAATCCGTGGCATCGACGTGTGCGTGGATCATGTCCGCGCAGCCAGTCGATGTCGTCGTCGTCGCATCGTCATCCAGGTCGACCATCTCCGCGTTGAGGTTCTCACCCAATGCGTCCGTCGCGGGTCGTAGACATAGGCCACGCCGCCCGACATGCCTGCCGCGAAGTTGCGGCCGGTGGGGCCGAGGATGACGACCTTGCCGCCGGTCATGTACTCACAGCCGTGGTCGCCGACGCCCTCGACCACCGCGTGCGCGCCGGAGTTGCGGACCGCGAACCGCTCGCCCACCACACCGCGCAGGAACACCTGGCCGCTGGTGGCGCCGAACAGGATCACGTTGCCGGCGATGATGTTCTCCTCGGCGACGTAGTCCGTCGGGCGCATTGTCCGACGGGCGCACCACGATGCGGCCGCCCGACAGGCCCTTGCCGACGTAGTCGTTGGCGTCGCCGTACACGCGCAGCGTGATGCCCTTGGGCACGAATGCGCCGAAGCTGTTGCCCGCCGATCCGTCGAACGTGATGTCGATGGTGCCGTCGGGAAGCCCCTGGCCGCCATAGGCTTTGGTCAGCTCGTGGCCGAGCATGGTGCCCACGGTGCGGTTGGTGTTGGCGATCGTGGTGGAGAACCTGACCGGTGTGCCCGGAGTCGAGCGCCTCACGGCTCATCACGATCAGCTGCTGGTCGAGCGCCTTGTCGAGGCCATGGTCCTGACGCGAGCTGCAGTACAGGTCCTGGTTCATGAACGCCGACTCGGGCTCGTGCAGCACCGGCGACGAGGTCCAGCTTGTAGGCCTTCCAGTGCTCGGCGGCCTGCGTGGTGTCCAGCGAGCCGACCTGGCCGACCATCTCGTTGACGGTCCGGAAGCCCAACTGCGCCATCATCTCCCGGACTTCCTCGGCGATGAACATGAAGAAGTTCTCGACGAACTCCGGCTTGCCGGTGAACCGCTGCCGCAGCACCGGGTTCTGCGTGGCGACGCCGACCGGGCAGGTGTCGAGGTGGCACACCCGCATCATGATGCAGCCGGACACCACCAGCGGCGCGGTGGCGAAGCCGAACTCCTCGGCGCCGAGCAGCGCGGCGATCACCACGTCGCGGCCGGTCTTGAGCTGGCCGTCGACCTGCACGACGATCCGGTCGCGCAAGCCGTTGAGCAGCAACGTCTGCTGCGTCTCGGCCAGGCCGAGCTCCCACGGCGCGCCCGCGTGCTTCTGCGACGTCAGCGGCGTCGCGCCGGTGCCGCCGTCGTGGCCGCGAGATCAGCACCACGTCGGCGTGCGCCTTCGACACGCCCGCGGCGACCGTGCCGACGCCGTTCTCGCTGACCAGCTTCACGTGCACGCGCGCCTGCGGGTTCGCGTTCTTCAGGTCGTGGATCAGCTGCGCGAGGTCCTCGATCGAGTAGATGTCGTGGTGCGGCGGCGGCGAGATCAGGCCGACGCCCGGCGTGGAGTGCCGCACCTCGGCCACCCACGGGTACACCTTGTTGCCCGGAAGCTGGCCGCCCTCACCGGGTTTCGCGCCCTGGGCCATCTTGATCTGGATGTCGGTGCAGTTGGTCAGGTAGTGGCTGGTGACGCCGAACCGCGCCGAGCGCCACCTGCTTGATCGCGCTGCGCCGCCAGTCGCCGTTCTCGTCGCGGTCGAAGCGGCTGACGTGCCTCGCCGCCCTCGCCCGAATTCGACCGGCCGCCAAGGCGGTTCATCGCGATCGCCAGCGTCTCGTGCGCCTCGGCGGAGATCGAGCCGTAGCTCATCGCGCCGGTCGAGAAGCGCTTGACGATCTCGCTGGCCGGCTCCACCTCGTCCAACGGCACCGGCGTGCGGCACGCCGTCCTTGAACTTCAGCAGGCCGCGCAGCGAGCGCCATCCGCTCGCTCTGGTCGTCGACCAGCTTGGTGTACTCCTTGAAGATCGAGTACTGCCCGGTGCGCGTCGAGTGCTGCAGCTTGAACACCGTGTCCGGGTTGAACAGGTGGTACTCGCCCCTCGCGGCGCCACTGATACTCGCCGCCGACCTCGAGCTCGCGGTGCGCCCACTCGTCGGGCCGGTCCAGGTACGCCAGCGCGTGGCGGGCGGCGACGTCGTCGGCGATGTCGTCGAGGTCGATGCCGCCGACCGGGCACGTCAGCCCGGTGAAGTACTCGTCGAGCAGCTGCCTGGCTGATGCCGATGGCCTGGAACAGCTGCGCGCCGGTGTAGGACGCCAGCGTCGAGATGCCCATCTTCGACATCACCTTCAGCACGCCCTTGCCCGCCGCCTTGACGTAGTTGGCCTTGCGCCTTCGTCGCTGGGCGATGCCACCGGCGATCGAGCCGCCGCGGTCGACCATGTCCTCGATCGACTCGAACGCCATGTACGGGTTGATCGCGGCGGCGCCGAAGCCGACCAGGCACGCCATGTGGTGCACCTCGCGGGCGTCACCGGCCTCGACGACCGAGGCCGACCTGGGTGCGGGTCCGGTCGCGAACCAGGTGGTGGTGCACGGCCGACGACGGCTCAGCAGCGACGGGATGGGCGCCATCTGCTCGTCGGACTCGCGGTCGGACAGCACGATGATGCGCGCGCCGTCGCGGATGGCCGCCGACACCTTGGCGCGGACGTTGTCGAGCGCCTCCTTGAGGCCCTGCCCGCCGCGGTTCACCGGGTACAGGCAGCGGATGACGGCGGCGCGCAGGCCGTGCTTGTGGCCGCGGATCTCGTGGTCGGGGTCGACGCAGATCAGCTTGGACAGCTCGTGCGTTGCGCAGGATCGGCTGCGGCAGCACGATCTGGCGACACGACTCGGCGTTCGGGTTGAGCAGGTCGCCCTCCGGGCCCGACGGTGCCCCTGCAGGCTGGTCACCACCTCTTCGCGGATGGCGTCCAGCGGCGGGTTGGTGACCTGGGCGAACAGCTGCTGGAAGTAGTCGAAGAGCATCCGCGGCCGCTGCGGAGAGCACGGCGACCGGGGTGTCGGTGCCCATCGAGCCCGAGCGGCTCGGCGCCGGTGCGCGCCATCGGCGACACGCAGCAGGTTGAGCTCCTCGTAGGTGTAGCCGAAGGCCTGCTGGCGCAACACGACCCGATGATGCGGCATCCGGACGTAGTCGCCCGGCGGCAGGTCGTCGAGCTTGAACAGGCCGGCGTCGCAGCCACTCGCTGGTACGGGTGCTCGGCGGCGAGTTCGGCCTTGATCTCCTCGTCGTCGACGATGCGGCCCTGCGCGGTGTCGACCAGGAACATCCGGCCGGGCTGCAGCCGCATCTTCTTGCACGACGGTCGACGGGTCGAGGTTGAGCACGCCGGCCTCGGACGCCATCACCACCAGACCGTCGCTCGGTGACCCAGATGCGCGACGGGCGAAGGCCGTTGCGGTCCAGCACCGCGCCGATCACGGTGCCGTCGGTGAACGTCATCGACGCCGGGCCGTCCCACGGCTCCATCAGCGACGCGTGGTACTCGTAGAACGCCCGCCGCGCCGGGTCCATCGACTGCGTGGCGCTCCCACGCCTCGGGGATCATCATCAGCACGGCGTGCGGCAGGCTGCGGCCGCCGAGGTGCAGCAGTTCGAGCACCTCGTCGAAGCGCGCGGTGTCCGGATGCGCCCGGCGTGCAGACCGGGACGATCTTGTCGAGGCTCTGCCGTTCGCGACGCGCGGACCGAACGTCGGTCCTGATCAGCGCCTCGCGCGCCCGCATCCAGTTCTCGTTGCCGGTGACGGTGTTGATCTCGCCGTTGTGGGCGATCCGCCGGAACGGGTGGGCCAGCGGCCACGACGGGAACGTGTTCGTCGAGAACCGCGAGTGCACGATGCCCAGCGCGCTGGTGAGCCGATCGTCTTGCAGGTCAAGAGTAGAACGCCTTGAGCTGCGGCGTGGTCAGCATGCCCTTGTAGACGAACGTCTGGCCGGAAAGGCTTGGGAAGTAGACGGTCTCGCGGCCCGGGGCCGTCCTGGCCGGGTCCCTTGGTGCCGAGCTCGTGCTCGGCACGCTTGCGCACCACGTACGCGCGGCGCTCGAGATCCATGCCGGAGGCGCCTGCGATGAACACCTGCCGGAACGTCGGCATCGCGTCGCGGGCCAGGGCGCCCAGCGACGACTCGTCGGTCGGGACCTCGCGCCAGCCGAGCACCTCGAGGCCCTCGGCCTCGGCGATCTTCTCCACGGCCTCGCAGGCCGTGGCCGCGTCCTGGACGACTGCGGCAGGAAGGCGATGCCGGTGGCGTAGCTGCCGTATTCGGGCAGGTCGAATTCGACGACGGCGCGCAGGAACTCGTCGGGAACCTGCAGCAGGATGCCTGCGCCGTCACCGGTGTGCGGTTCAGCGCCCTGGGCACCGCGGTGCTCCAGGTTCAGCAGGGCCGTGATGGCCTTGTCGACGATGGTCGCGGCTGCGGCGGCCGTGCATGTCGGCGACCATGGCCACGCCACACGCGTCATGCTCGAACGCGGGGTTGTACAGCCCTTGACTGCTGGGCGCCATTCCCACCTGACCCTTCGTGAAGCTTGTGCGTAGGCAGCCGTCGATCGACGGCATTAGCCGGACCTGGCGATGGAGGTGCCTTCGTGCAGCATCTGAACGACGGCCCTATCCCCATTCGCCACAAGTGGAGAAAACGATATGACAAACACCGCCTGACATGCCAACTTAGTCGAACCTAACTATACTCGCCGCGGGGATTGCGCAGCTGCCGATGATTCGGCGTCCGATAACGAACTGAATACGCGTTGCCGCTGTTGGACTTTCGACGAGGTGCGCGGTACTCCCTGTCTCGTGAGTGGTAGATCACACATCTCGGGTCGCATTCCTCACAGATGTTTGCTGTGATGGACATCCAAGTGTGTGCGCTGCGGCGACTGCGTCACATTCGTTTGCGCAAAAGCCTAGTCAGATTCTTAGAGAATGGCCTGCACAGCTGGCCTCGGGCCGCAAATCCAGGCGTCGCAGCAGCTGAGCGTTCAGCGCCACCACGACCGTCGAGATCGACATCAAGATCGCGCCGACCGACATCGGCATCACGAAACCGATCGGCGCCAGCACGCCGGCCGCGAGCGGCACCGCGATCAGGTTGTATCCGGCTGCCCACCAAAGGTTCTGCTTCATCTTGCGGTACGACGCCTTCGGACAGCTGGATCACCGACAGCACCGAGCGCGGGTCCGAGCTGGCCAGGATCACGCCTGCCGAGGCGATCGCCACGTCGGTGCCCGCGCCGATCGCGATGCCGACGTCGGCCTGCGCCAGTGCGGGCGCGTCGTTGCACGCCGTCCCCGACCATCGCCACCTTGCAGGCCCTCGTGCCTGCAGCTGCGCCGACCTTGGCCGCCTTGTCCTCCGGGCCGCACCCCGGCGAACACCCGGTCGATGCCCAGCTCGGCGGCGACCGATTCGGCGCACCGGCTCTGGCGTCGCCGGTGATCATCACCACCTGGATGCCGAGCTTGTGCAGGGCGTCGACGGCCTGCCGGGATTCCTCACGCACCTCGTCGGCCAGCGCCAGCGCCGCACGATGGCCGACTCCGTCGTCCGAGCACGTGCAGGATGATGGCGCCCTCGTCGCGCCAGCGCGGCTGCGACTCGGGCAGCTCGGCCGGCCGGCCTCCTCGAGCAGGCGCGGCCCGCCGACGCCGACACGGTCCTGCCGTCGACGCGCGCCGTCACGCCCGACGGCCGGTGACGAGTGAAGTCCGACGACCGCAGGCACCGTCAGCTCCGCGGCGGCGCGCGGCGTCGACGATGGCCCTGGCCAGCGGATGCTCGCAGTCGGACTCGGCGGCGGCCGCGATCGCCAGCACGCTCGTCGTCGGTGAAGTCGCCCGCGGCGGCTGACGCCGTCGACGCGTGGGCTCGCCCGCTGGTCAGCGTGCCGGTCTTGTCGAACAGCACCGCGCCGACCGTGCGCATGCTCTCCAGCGCCAGCCGATCCTTGATCAGGACGCCAGCCGCGGGCGGCGCGTTCGGTCGCGATGGCGACCACCAGCGGGATCGCCAGGCCGAGCGCGTGCGGGCAGGCGATCACCAGCACGGTGATGGTGCGCATCGACGGCCTCGTCGGGCTGCGCCGAGCAGCGCCCCACACCACGGCGGTGACGACCGCCGCGCCGAGCGCGAACCAGAACAGCCAGGCGCGGCGGCCCGGTCGGCGAGCCGCTGCGCCCGCGACGACGAGTTCTGCGCCTCGGTCGACCAGCCGCTGGATGCCCGGCCAGCGCGGTGTCGTCGCCGACGGCGGTCACCTCGACGCGCAGCGCCGGAGTCGGTGGCGACGGTGCCCGCGACCACGCGGTCGCCCGACGCTCGCGCGCACCGGCCGCGATTCGCCGGTCACCATCGACTCGTCCATCTCGGCGGCGCCGTCGACGATGACCGCCGTCGGCCGGCACGCTGCCGCCGGGCCGCACGATCACGACGTCGCCGACCCGCAGCTCCGACGGCGCGACCGTCTGCGGCCCTCGTCGCCGGTCGACGCGCTCGGCCTCGTCGGGCAGCAGCGCGCGCCAGCGAGTCCAGCGCCGACGTGGTCTGCGCCGAGCGACCGCATCTCGATCCAGTGGCCCGAGCAGCATGATCACGATCAGCAGCGCGAGTTCCCACCAGAAGTCGAGGTTGTGGTGCAGCACGCCGAGGCTGGCACCCCACGACGAGATGAACGCGACGGTGATCGCCAGGCCGATCAGCAGCATCATTCCCGGTGTGCGGGAACGGATTTCGCTGATCGCACCGGTGAGGAACGGCCGACCGCCCCAGACGTACATCACGGTGCCCAGCACCGGCGACACCCATGCGCGATCCGGGAAGGCAGGCACGGCGTAGCCGAGGATCATCGCGAACATGCCCGGACAGCGCGACCGTCAGGACGGCGAGCACGAGCATGATCCAGAACAGCCTGCGGAACTGCGCGACGTGATCTCCGTGCCCGCCGTCGCCCGCATGACGTCCTTCAGCGGCGTGGTCGGCGTGCGATCTGATGCTGCGAGTGGTTGACCTCGGTCATGGTCGGCACTATATACCCCTGGGGGTATATGCCACAGGCTCGTTGCCCGTCACGCTTGCACGGCGATGTCGCATCCGCTGAACACGCCGTTGGGCCGGTTCGGCATCGTGACGTCCGAGGAGGCCCGCAGCGGTGCATTGCGTCTCGCATTACCGCGGGCGGAATGACCAACCCGCTGTCCGGTCAGCCGACCGATCGCCGCGCTGGCGATGCTGGTGGACCACGTCGGCGGATTGGTCAACCATCACCGCCGCGGGCCCAGACGAGTGGACGGTGAGCAGCGAGTTGTCGCTCGAGCTCGCGCCGGACGCGCTGGCGCAGATCGCAGCGGCACCGGACGACGGTGGTCGCCACCGCGCGACCGTGTGGGCGCAAGGGTCCAGATGCGCTCGGGCTTGTGCGAATCGACCACCGCGACTCCGTGATTGCGACCGCCACAGCGCGCTCGTTCTACATCAGGCTCCCGGCCATCTCGCCCAAATGGCCCGCCGGACCGACCGGACCGCTGCACTCCCGGTTCGCTCGCCGAGCGGATGGCGGTTCGGTCGCCGAGAGCGGCGGCGCGGCGAAGGTGCTCGTACAGGATCGGATCCGGTGACCAGAACAACAACCTCGGCATCGTGCACGGTGGAGTGTCGGCGATGGCGCTGGAGCTGGTCGGCTCGGCCGCCGTCAACGCCGACCGCGAAGATCGAGCGTTGCACCGCGTCGCTCCGCGTGCAACTTCCTGCGGCAGTTCTGTACCGTTCCTAGCGGCGCCGAATCCGTTCAGGGGAACCGCTTTGCACGTCGGACGCAGCAGCGGGGTCGCGGAGAGCGCGGGCGGTCGGCGAGGACGGCAAGGCCGCGATCATCGCCCGCGTCACCACCTGCTGTTGAGTCTCCGATCGCCGGCGCCGGAACCGCCGATTCGACGTCTTGATCTCGGCCCGTCGCGCGGCGGCGCGCGGTGCGCGGATGTCGTCTGCGCCAGCGCAGCCACGGTAGCGATGCGATGCAGATCGCCAGCGACCGTTTCTCTCTGAAGTGCCTGATCAGACGCGCACGCTATGCCGGAGCCCGGCTAACGCCGCGGGCATGAGTACCGAGGTACCCGATTTACTGCGTGCCGGATGCTTGGCATCGAGCGCCGCACGGCAACGAAACCGCGGACAGCGATCTGCGAGACTGGACCCGGCAATCTGGCGGTGAAGGAGAACGGTTGCTCGTGCGCATCATCGCCTGGCAGGGACGATCGCCGTCCACGCCTGGATTGATTCGCTTTGCGGCTTACGATGACGGCAGCGACACCGGGCCTGATCAGCCCGCGACAGATTGCCGATGCGGGGTTCGGTACACATCTGCGTTACGGCGATCTCGTCGCGAGGTTAGCCTTTGCTCATCCGGCTCGTTGGCGGCGCGTTCCGGTGGTGTGCACGGGCAGACCGATGACCACCGCGCATCGGCTTCGTCGAGTGGGCGCACAGAGCTACCGGGACGAGGCTGGCTGGTCTGCCGATGGCTGCCGTCCGCGGCCTGCGCAACCCTTGCCGCCACTCATCGTGCGGTGGGAGCCGCTGGCTGCTGGAAGCGGTATCAGCATGTCGAGGCGGTCTTTCGGGGAAGCTCGGCTGCCGCTCATCCGCTTGCTCCGGCGGGGATTCATCGGTGGTGTGTTGAGCATCGGATCAGGGCTTGTGTTGGAAGCGCGAGGAGGGCACGACCCGGTCCACATGGGCGCGTTTGGCGATTCTGGCGCCGAAGCGGGGGCGGCGCGCCCGGCTGCCCGATCCCGAGGTCAGGATGGTCTGCAGACGGCATTGGGCGGGGCGGCCTCTGCCGATCGCGTTCAATGCACCTATCGGCGGCACCACCTTTTCACCCTCGAGGGAGGTCACGGGAAGTCGTTTCGGGTGAAAACCGTACCGCGACGGCGCTGTTTTTCGGCTGTCGCAGCCAGCGAGGCTGTTCTCCGGCTGATCCTGGGAAACCACGCCACGACTTTCGTGTCGAAACCTTCGGCGCTCCAGCTCTCGCATGGTTGCCGCTTTTCGTCGTCTTCGGATTCCTGACCCGGAGGGTCTGGGTGCCGTGTACAACCGGTTGCTGTTTGTGGTTCCTCGACCGTCGTCGGCGGCGATCCGCCAGTCCCGACCCTGGCGAAAGCGGCCGTCATCGGTTGCCGTCCGCTCGGAGGCTCGCGATGTTCGCGTGCGCGCTCGCCGGTCGGCGGCAGCGGCCCCTGACACAAAGGAATCCTCGGCGGACACCAGTTCGTTCTTTCCGCCGTCATCGGCTGCCTTGCGGTGCGGTTCATCGCGCATGGCCCACTGTCGTACTCGGCTGCTGCGCCCGGCGGAATATTCAGCGCCGCTGCTCGGCCGATGGGTGCGCTGGGCGCTGGGGAGTGCTTTGTTCGTCGGAGGCTTCGACGCGCCGTGATGGCCGGGGCGCCAGCGCAGATTGACGGTTCCGATGGCGATCAATCTGCGGAATGGCGGCGTTCTTGGCGGCCATCACGCGCGCCCGTGACGGGGATGGTGCTCTGTGACCGAGATGACGGCGACGACCAGAGTCAAGCTCCGTTGCCGATGATGGCCCGCCGACCACGCCAGCGGCAACGGTGTTCGCCGCCCGTACGTCGGATCCCGCCGATCTATGGCAGATCTTCGGCAGCGCATGCCCGACGAAAAGTCAATCGAAGAACGCAGTGGTCCCCGCACCGTCGAGATCAGAGTTAGCCAACGGTTCTCCCCGTTTTGCGCGCAGCCGGCTGATCTCGGCGGAGGACTTCGGCCCATGCCAACCACACACGCCACCTCGCTTTGACCAACGGGCGAAATCGTCGAGGAGAACGACCTGGGCTCCGATTCAGACGGGTAACCGCCGACAACCTCCCCGATCCTGTCGGGCATCTCGATCAAGCGGATCGTCATCAACCCCGGCGCGATGCGCGCGCCTGCACTGGCATGCCAACTTCGCAACGAACTCACCTACTGCGTGTGGCGGGCACGTCCCTGGTGTCGGTGCTCGACATCTACAGCAAGTTCTCCAGCTTCACCGTCAGCGCGCGGCGAGATGTTCCACATCGACTCCGGCTCGCTGCACCACATCGAGAACATCGGCGAGGACGTCCGCCGAGTTCATCCTCGCGTTTCGCAGCGAACGACCCGAAGACTGTCGGCCTGGCAGCGGCTTCGGCGCGATGACCGACGCCGTGCTGGGCAACACCTACGACCTGCCGCGGCAGACTTGCCAAGATGCGGCGCGACACCACCGACCGCAAGTTGGCCGCCCGTAGCAGTGATCCGGTTGTCCCGATCGACGGCATACTTCGACGACCCACACAAGATTCGGCGGTCGAGGCGCCAGAGCCCGCCGATCGGGATCGCGGTCGGCTCGGCCCGGCTGGCCCGCACTGCAGTTCTGGCCGGCGCTCAAGGACCTGTCGATGTACTCGCTGCGGCATGCGCGAAGACGGCATGCGCGAACCGCCACTGGCATCCGGTCACCGCCGAAATGGGCTACGTGCACAGCAGGTTCGGCGCGGATGACGGTGATGGATCCCGACGGCACGCTTGACACCTGGCATCTGAAGGCAGGGCGACGTCTACTTCATCCCGCGCGCCTACCCGCACCACATCGAGCGTCTGATCGAGACTGCCCCCGATCTCCACTTCCGCGATCTTCTTCGACCAGCCCACGCCGGGCGACATCGGCTACCGCGCCTCGGCAAGTGCCTACTCCCGCGAAGTGCTTGCCGCCGTCGTTCAACATGCATATCGACGACCTCCCGAACTTCCCGTTCACCAAGACCGACCCGCTCATCGTCACCCGCAACAACCCCGTCGACGAATACGCAATGGGCAGACGATAGGTCACACCACTGTCGCGATAATTTCCGTGGCAGAACGTTTCGGACACGACGGGTCCAGCACCGCCACATGGCGCCAACGGCTGTGGCGATCCTCTCCCGTGGCTACTCACCGATGGGCTTCGCGGGGTTGTCGATTGGCCTGACGCTGGCGTTGATCGATTGATCTCGATCCCGATCTCGAACACGTCAGTCGATCCCGCGCGGTTCACCGACGTCTCGCCCAGCTTCTTCAGCAGCGACGGCGGCCCGTAACTGCACCGCGGGTGGCGCGGCAATTGCAGGCGTCGCCGAGGTGGAACTGACCGACCGTCCGGTACGCGACGACGTCTAGAGTAATCCAGCGCCAGGTGAAGCCGTCAGGTCAGGTGGTCGAAATCGCCACTGGCCCAGCGAGATGTGGGTCTCCGGCGGACCACCGGCGCACTACCCCCTTGGCGTCACGGTCGACCTCGTCGCCGCCAAAGGGTGTAGGACCGGTCGTAGTCGAACGAGTTCCGAGCCGATCAACGCGATGCGGCGCGCACCACCCGCAGGCGACAGCGGCACGTGCCTGGGAAAGTTGCGCTGGAGCGGCACGCAGTCGCGAGCCAAGCCCACCGGAGATGGTGTCGCCGACGAGCAGCGTTCAGCGTCGGCGGTCAACGCCACACAGCTGCCGCGCATATGTCCCGCCGACGTGGATCAGCCCAGGACGTACCGGGCAGCGGTTCGACCTGTTCCTTCCAGAGTTCGATCACCGGGTCGGTGCGAGGTAACCACTCCTGGTCAGAGAGCGCGTTGACGTACACCTGGGTACATCGCCGAACTCCCTACTCCAGCTCAATGATTGCGCGCCAGAACATGTGCCGGATGAAGCTGGCCGCGATCTCGCCGCGACGCCACGCCCAGCCCGCGCTTTCCAGGCTCACGATGTCGTCATCGAGGTAGCCCACGGCGCATCCCAAAGCAGGTTTCCGTGAGCTTCCGGTCTGCGCGACGAAATGTCCTGTGCCCGATGGCGAATCGAGGCGCCCGCCGCAGAGCTGGCTGCGCCACGGCCGCGGTCCAGCGTGCATCGGTCTGATGCAGCTGGGCGGCCCAGTTCAGCTGGCAACGCATCGTCCACGTGCCCGTGCACGGCCCCAGATCGCCGCGCGCCTCCGCATGGAAGCCACACCACTTCGGAGGTGAATACGCAGCGCAAGTTCTCCGGCGGTCGGACGTCGGAATCCGTGTGCTCGATCACCGCATCCGTCACATATCCACGTCGATCATTGCCACCGAGAGCTGACACCTGCAGGCTTTAGTTTGAGTCAAGGCCGGCTATTTGACCGGTGCCTTCTTCTTGGCCTTGGTTTGCAGCGGCCCCGCTCGGATCTGACGCCCACCATTCGCCAGCTGACCGCCAGGCGCGTTCTCCAGGTGGGCGCTTGCCGACGACCGCACTGGAACTTCTCCAGCTCGCAGCGGCGTGTTCCTCGGGGATGTTCTCGGTGACGGAGTCGAGGGTCGCCGACGCGATGGATATGCGCCTGGATATCTTCGATCACGCCCGTGCTTTTCACGCGGGTCGAGCGCCGCCAAGTGGGCCTGCACGGTATCGCGGCCGACGGAGTAGTCGTCCCAGGTACGGTCATGGCAATACGTGGC